>Ga0164315_10000512_pt1 | contig 27029 bp, 33 predicted proteins | sample GuaBasSedimGuay6_FD_113737 | JGI IMG/M metagenome (GOLD analysis project Ga0164315, IMG submission 113737) | Subseafloor sediment microbial communities from Guaymas Basin, Gulf of California, Mexico - Guay6, Core 4569-2, 0-3 cm | ecosystem: Environmental > Aquatic > Marine > Hydrothermal vents... | reverse complement strand
TTGGAAGTAGCCTTGCTATTTATGAAAACACATGTATAGTTGGTGCTAATTATGAAGAAGATGTTGATGGAACACGTTCTGGAAAAGCTTATATTTTCGACGTAACTACCGGAAATCTTTTGCATACTTTGGATAATCCTAACATACACGGTGATTCTGAAAATGATTACTTTGGTGGTAGTGTTGCTATTTATGGAAACACTTGTGTAGTCGGTGCATACCAAGAAGAGGATGCTAGTGGTAACTATACTGGAAAAGCCTATGTCTTCAACGTAACTACCGGAAACTTATTGCATATTTTAGATAATCCTAACGCACACGGTGACCCCGAGTCAGATGGTTTTGGTTACGTTGTTGCTATTTCTGGAAATAAGTGTATAGTTGGGGCTGTTGGTGAAAGTGACTCTAGTGGAGAAAGCTCTGGAAAAGCGTATATTTTTGCTGTTTAATAATTCTACTGTGGTTAGTTAACTAACTATTGAAATTATGTAAATCTATAACGATGTTGGGGGATCTCCAGACTGGAATGATTGGGAGGTGTAATATCAGTATCAATAAAACAACTTCAAAGGGATGGAAAGATTATAAGGAAAAGTTAAAACAAAACATTGAAAAAGCCATAGAACGTGACAACGTGGATAAGGAAATTCTAGAAATAATGTTAAGTATGTCCGAGTATTCAAAATTAATATACAAGAAAAATAATGTAACAGTTTTACCACCAAAAACCAATTGATTTCCTTATGTGAGTGATTACTATGATGATCTGCGAAAAATGTGGTAAAAAAACACATACTATATACATAAAACGTAATCTTGGATTTGTATGTGAAGAATGCGAGAAACAAGCATGTAAAAATGATACATTAACAAAATGGGAAAAACTTTGTGAACGTATGCAGAAAAAATATGGGAGGTATAAGTGATGAATACTAAAAAAAAGACCGCGGGCCCAGGTAGACGGGCCGGAAAAAAAATAAGAGGTTGGAGTTTTTCAAATGAAAAGAAACTCATTGATAATTACCAAATTAAAACTATTCAAGAATTAATAACAATGTTTCCAAACCGTTCTCAAGAAAGCATCAACAATAAAATTAAAAGATTAAAAGCAGCCGGTAAAATTAAAGGTGGTAAAAATGAAGATACTGTAAAAAGAGCTTACAACCAAAGAGGACAAGATGTATTTTTTACTGTAGAACAACCAAAATAGTGGAGGTGAATATGTTTGATTACGACACAAACACTTTTAGTTTAAACAATACTATCTGTAAAAACTGTTCTAATAGATTTTCTAGACTTGTAGAAATACCAGATTACGAATCCCTGGAAATAGATCCAGAGATTGTAGAAAATCTAGAAGACAATGAAGCCATTTTAATCGAGCAACATATATGTCTAGTAACACAACAAGATTTAGACGGGGTGGTTATACGATGTAATCATTATAACGATATTAATGCTAAATCACTTTTTGTCAAAAATCCTTATGAGTAATAATTCATGATAATATTAAAAACTTTACAGGAAATAGATGGAATTCGTAAAAGTTGTAGTATAGTAGCTCATGTATTGAAGGAGTTATATAAGGCAATAGAGCCTGGAGTAACAACTGAATTTTTAAATGCGATGGCGGAAGAATTATGTTTTGAAAAAGGGGGTACTCCTGGGTTCAATGGGTATAGGGGATTCCCATATTCTATTTGTTCGTCTAGAAATGAAGAGATAGTACACGGATTTCCTAACAAAGCACCACTAAAATCAGGAGATATTTTAAGTATAGATTTTGGAGTTTTGTATAAAGGCTGGTACGGTGATTCAGCCTTCACTAAAGCTGTCGGAGATACGTCAGTTAAAGCCAGAAAATTAATAAAAATAACTGAAAGATGTTTATATGACGGTATAGCCGCAGCAATACCTGGAAATAGGTTGGGGGATATAGGACATGCCGTACAAACTAGAGCGGAAGATCATGGTTATAGTGTCATTCGTAATTTTGTAGGGCATGGAATTGGAAAAGAGCTTCATGAAGACCCACAAGTTTTAAATTATGGCGAAAAAGGTAAAGGTATAATGTTAAAATCAGGTATGGTCATAGCAATAGAACCTATGGTAGTCTTAGGTACTAACGAAATACACGTACTACCTGATGGTTGGACTGCAATTACAAAGGACCATAAATTATCTGCTCATTGGGAACACACAATAGCCATTTTAAATGACGGACCAGTAATTTTAACAGATAGAACTTGATATTATGAATGTACTGCGTTAACAATAATGCGACTGGTAGGATGTATAAAAGTATACAAATTTCGAGCTATGATACTCATAAAAGACATTTAAAATTAAAAAGGGTATCATGGCTGGTTTTAAAAATAATATTAACGTAGAGAACGTTTTAGATGCATATAATACAAAATTGACAGGCTGTAATAATTTCAGTATAACAAAGGACATAAATAAAGGAAAAGGGAGATCAATGGATTTTTTAGAAGAAAGAGAAAAAGAGGACATAGAATTTGAACAATGTATTAATGCGGTTCCAGGGGAATTCAAACAAGCGTCTTTCACTATGTTGCCTAATAGTATGCACCGTAACGTGCCATGGCAAAAATGGAGAGGCTCACCTAGGGCCAGTACTGTTTGGTGGCTCGTAGGGTACATAATAAGGGCTAAGATTGGAAATCCTATAGCCGATTGTATATACGAAAAATATTATAAAAAAAGACATTTACTGGTTGCTAGATACACACAACAAAGTATAGCTGAAATATTTGGATACAAAGATCGTAGAGCAGTAAATAATCACTTAATAGCTTGTAAAAATGAAGGTATTTTTAAGGTTGAAGAGCTTCCTTGGGGCAATAGAAAAATAAAAATATATATATTCGGATCTTGGGAAAATAAAACAGGTTGTAATTACATAGAAACTTTCGATATGTTTAACAAATTCAAAAAGTTAGACGGTAACAGGAAATTAGCAAAAAAATTTACTAAATAAAACACGTCCATTATTTATGGACGGGTTGTCCACAGATAATGGATACATATAATAGATAACATCATTAGAAAAGAAAACAGTTACACTAACAAGCCAGAATTAAACTACAAATAATTTAAATAAAAACAAAAAAAGTATCCGGTAAACTAGCAGAGTATTTAGAAAGTAAGAAGCTTTCACAAAATAATAACTTTTGTGTTTCGCGATCGGGAGTATTTGAGAATGAGTTGTGGACCAGTAGAAAAATTCGTAGCTAAAAGTAAAATGAGACTAAAAAACAGTAATCATTGCTTAAGCTTTGTTACTACTATTTGGGGGAGTGAGGTAATCATGTGCACATTCAATAATCTGGATAAATCAATTGTTGATGTGTACTGTACACAAACCATGCAGCCTGATGATTTTGAGGAGTTAGAGCAGTTGGTAAGTGACTTTATTTTTACTGAATAAGTGCATAGTATTGCTGATTTTTGATGGCCGGGTAAAAATAATTACTTGACATTTTTAAAATCATTACTATACTTTAAACTATGCATAATCGCATATAGCAATTAACTAAAAGGAAAAGGAGATTCTAAATGAGTACACCATTTGTGATTGAAAAAAGTTCAGGCGGCCAGGAAAGAGTTTATGACCTATACTCAAGAATGCTAAAAGATAGAGTTATTTTTATTAGAGGTGAATTCAACTCAGACATGGCTGATGCAGTAATAGCTCAGCTTTTGTTTTTAGAATCAGTGGACTCTGATGAAGAAATTAGGATATACATTAACAGCGTTGGTGGTAGTGTCGACGCAATGTTTGCAATTTTCGATGTAATGCAGTATATTAAGTGTGACGTTCGCACTGTTGCATATGGCCAAGCCGCTTCCGCTGCTTCATTTATTCTAATGGCAGGTACTAAGGGTAAACGCATGGCACTTCCAAATACAGATATTATGATTCACGAAATGGCAGGTGGTTTTCAAGGTAAATCTAAGGACATGAGAAATACATGGAATTATTTAGAGAAGGTTGATAAGAAATTGAATGAACATCTTTCTAGATTTACCGGGCAGCCTTTAGAAAAAATCGAAGAGGACATAAAACTAGATCACCATATGTCTGCTGAAGACGCTGTAGAATACGGTATTATAGATAAGATTCTTAACAAACGAGGAGAGTAAGATTTTATGGGAATTACATACAACAAACAGTATACTCCTAAAGACCGGCGAGTGGTTACTAGTGGTCCAGCAGATAGTCAACGAAAACATGTGTTGGCTTCTACTGGTGCCGGAGAAGCTGGTTTAATCGCCGAGCTTAAAAACCAGATAACGTTTCTTCAGAAACAAGTAGAAGAGAAACCTGCTACACATGAAGATTTATATACTTCAGAACAGGTAGATGAGGAGATTATAAAAGCAATCAAAGTCGAGACTGCTAATTTGAAAGTTAAAGTCAGTATTTTAGAGGGCAAGAATAAAGAGTTAATTAATGGACATAAGAAGGAAGTCGCCTCACTGAATAATACCATTAAAGACAAGGAAGCATTAATCGAGCAATTGATGGAAACACAGCGTAGCAGCGTCGATGAGAATAAACTAACCTCTCTATTAAATGAAGTTACTAGGAAGATTGACGATATATCAGTAGCATCGCAAACACCACCACAGACAAGTATGGAGCCTGATCGGCCCAAAATGGAAACTGTATTTGTTGACCCTATAGAAGATGAGAAAAAAATCGAGGCTTATATAGAAATTGAGGATATTTCTATAAATGAGAAGGAACAGATGGACGATAAGGTTAATAAGCTTAAAAATATTATGGGCAAACTTCCTGCCAGGAAGTAATAGAGAAAAGGAGTTAGAAAATTATGGGTCATAAAGGATTAGATATAGGTACTAATATGTTGGTGGCTAGTATGTTGGATGATAAGGGAAATCCCCTTTTCAAGATGCAACGTGATGCCTTCTATCGTATTGTACCCAAAACAGATGTAAATAAGAATAGTATTAAATTGTCATTGAATAAACGTGGGGCAAATTATATTGTTGATGAGGATGGATCTTTTATTGTTGTTGGGGAAGATGCTCTTGAAATAGCCATAGAGAGAAACGATATAGCACAACGCCCCATGATGAAGGGTGTTATTTCTCCTAAAGAAAAAGCTTCACTACCAATGCTGAAGTTGCTTATAGAAACACTTATCGGTAAGGGAGAGCCTGGTGATAAGTGTGTTTACTCCGTTCCGGCAAAGCCTATTGACAGTACATTTGACATTATGTACCATTCTGAAATGATGGGTCTTTACCTTCATCAAATGGGATACAATGCTAGTCCTATTAATGAAGCCTTTGCTATAGCACTTTCTGAGTTACTAGATGAGGGCCTTACCGGCATCGGACTTTCGTGTGGGGCGGGAATGGCAAACATATGTGTGGTCCATGAAGGGGACCCTCTAGTTGAGTTTAGTGTTACCAGAGGTGGTGATTTTATTGATCAGTCGGTTGGAAATGCTTTAGATATTTCTCCTAGTTTAGTGCAGATGGAGAAAGAAGCGGGTACTGATCTTTATAATCCAACTACTAAAATTATGGAAGCAGTTTCTGTATACTATACTTCAGTAATTAGCTATACGATGCAGAATATTGCCTATGAGCTTAAGAAGCGTGAGAAAGATCTTCCTATTTTTAGAGACCCTGTTCCTGTAATAGTTTCTGGAGGGCTGACACTTGCTGATGGGTTTGTGAAAAAAGTAAATGAGATTTTGCCTGGTGTAGACTTTCCAATTAAGATAGGTGAGGTTAGACGTGCCGGAGAGCCCATGAAGGCTGTAGCAAATGGGGCATTTTTAGCTGCAAGTATAGGCGATGATTAGAATAGTTACAATTTTTATCTTAACTAAAAGAATTGAGGGGAAAAATTATGGCAGATTTCTATGAGGCTTACAAGAAAACGTCGTGCCATGAAGGCGGCTATGCAAATGATATAGATGATGCTGGTGGGGAGACTTACAAAGGAGTTGCTAGAAGATATAATCCGTCTTGGCCCGGGTGGAAAAAGATTGACGTATATAAGGTTATAGGTGGTAACTTCCCTAAATGTCTTGATGAGGATAAAGAACTACAGAATAGTGTACACTCTTTTTACAAAGCGGCTTACTGGGATGTTAATTTGTTAGATTCATTCGATTCTCAAAAGCTAGCTAACGAAATATTCGATACAGGTGTAAATATTGGTGTTGAGAGAGCAGGTAAATTCCTTCAACAAGCTCTTAATTTTTTGAATAAGAATGAAAAACTTTATGATGATATTGTAGAGGATGGTAAGGTTGGTAGAAACACACTTAAGGCTTTAAAGGCTTGTATTAATTATCGTGGAGACTCATATATCTATAAAGTTATAAACATTTTACAAGGTAATCATTATTTAAATTATATGAAGAAGAGCCCAATACAAGAAAAATATGCATACGGGTGGTTGTTCCGTGTGGATTTTATAAAACATTAAAATTTTAGGAGTAATGTGCCACAATTAACTGAAATTATAGCTAATAAGAATATGGTAGATATTAAGATAGCAGAACTTAGAGCCATGATGGTAAGTGAACAGGATGAAGATGTTGCTAAAAAACTAATGTCTTTACTTGATGATAGACAGAATCTTTTAATTAGTATACATAGAGCCAATATAACTAGTAAAATTAGTATTGGTGAGGCTGATATTGATATAGCTACGGCTATTATAATTAGAGATTCCATTGAAGACAAGTTTATATGTTTGTCAGAGCTTATAACGAATCAAGAATGCACTTTAGACAAACTTAAGCTTATGGATCAGAGGGATAGGTATTTCGATGAACATACTCTGATTGATATGGGCATTCAGAGAAATGATTTAAATGTTATGTTGAGTTAGGAGGAATAGAGAATGTTTATCGGGATAACTGGAAAGGCTAGGGCGGGTAAAGATACTTTTGCCAAGATGCTAGCTGAGGAGCTTAATAAGGTCTCTGGGAGAAAGTTTATTTTAATGGCTTATGCACACGAGCTTAAACTTAGAGTACAGAGGGACTTTGATTTGAGTTATGACCAATTGTGGGGTGGTGACAAAGAGGTTATTGATACTAGATATAAAAAATCAGATGTTAAGTGCGGTGATCTTGAATTTTATTGGACTGGTAGAGAAATCCTACAAGCTTATGGACAATTCTTTAGAACTATCGATAATGAGTTCTGGGTTAATAACCTTTTTAAGACGATTGAAGAGAAGGAATATGCGAATGTTATTATAACAGATATAAGACACCCAAATGAGGCTACACCTATTTCCGATAGAGATGGTTTTGTAATTAGGGTTAGCAGTGATCGTAGTGATAAAGAAGCTATTCACGGTAGCAACCATATTTCTGAGACTATAATGGATAGTTATGTTGGCATAGATTTTGATGTTAGAAATGACGGTGAACTTTCTGAGCTTAGGAAGGCTGCTGTACAGGTTGTAAAGTTTATTATAGGCGATAAAAACGATAACAGAAATATACACGATTTAGGAGGAAAAAATGGCTAAGAAAAAAGGTTTTAGTGTTGAGGTAGATTCAGAAGAGGTTATGTACACCAATATTAGTACATCGAAAGATGGGTATAATTCAGCTCGTATGGTAATCAAGAAGGGAGATAACGAGTATATGAGTATCTCTTATGAGTGGGAAGGTAGTGGTGTTCCCGGGTTCGCTATGGATTTGATGAGTTTTATGAAGAATAATAATGTAGAGAAGTCTGGTGTTTGGGAAGGTAAGGAAGAATCCTACAAGAAATTTCTTAAATAAACGTAATGTAGTAGTTTAGTTAAAAAAAACTAATTAGTCGGGTTTATATAGTGTTACTGTTGTAAATAGTACTTGACAAATTCGATAAAGTGTTTATATTATAAGGAGTAATAGATATGCCTATTCCAATTGAAGAGTATGCAACTCCATCATTTATTAGGTATAAAGATAGATACCCGCTTAGCTATGATAAGGATGATCGTTATAATGAGGTCAATCCACGAAATTATGCCAGTAGGTATCAAGGCAGCGAGGGTAGAGAAGGTGGTTGGAAGCAGGCTGGATACAACCCACACCATCAAACTACTTCAATTGAGAGAATACGTATTAGGTCTGATGATTTACAATTAAGACCATATTAAAGGAAAAATTATGAGTATCACCGCAGAGGGAAAGGTTGAGTATTTTGGGCCAGAGCTAGAGAGAATTTATGATAAAAAGGTTAGGGAGTTTACTAGGTTATGTTTAATTCACGCACCCGATTACATATTTGAGGATTGCCCCTCAAGTTCATCTGGTAAGTTTCATCCTTTAGATGAACTTAGTGTAGACGGTACTCTTATTCATATAAAGAAGGTTTTTACTATGGCATATGAAATGGTAAAAGCTATGGATTGTGAAGATTGCCGTGATATAGTGTTGGCTGCTTGTTTAGTGCATGATTTGAGGAAATACGGTGTTACTAATGCAGGACATACGCTCAGAGATCATGCTACTCATGGTGCTAACTTAATAGACGAAGTGCAGGAAGCAACTCAATTACTAACAGTGGAGCAGCATAAAAGTCTTAGAAGTTGTGTAGGACTCCATTATGGTCCTTGGACTGAAGATTTGAATTGGAAAAAGCCAATGAAAGATTATACTCCAGAAGAGCTTACAGTATTTCTTTCTGATTTTGTAGTGTCCAAGAGGTTTATTAAAACTGATTACAGGAGATAGTTGAGGAAAGGATGAACGAGCAATTTATTAAAGATGTTAAAAAGGGTGTGAAAAACTCACATATTAATCAAGCTCTTGTACCCGGCTCTACACCGAGACGTTACGAACCTGCAGCAGGGGTTAAGAAACACAATGAGCGTATTCACCGAGAGAGTAGGTATGCAGATGAGCATAAAAAACTACCTTTTAGTTTTAGGAAGCCGTTTAAACCGATTGGTAGGTCAGCGTATGTACGGTGTGATAATTGTGGTGGGTTACATAGCGGAACCGTGGCTACAGTAGGCATTATCTGTGAAGCGTGTGGGAAATTTTCTACTGTAACGGAGGTCAAATTTGACTGGTAATGGTAGTGGTAAACGTGGCCGCCCATTAGGCTTTAGATTAAGTGAAGCGAGTAAAAGGGCAATAAGCATGTCCAAGGTTGGACAGAGACATAGGTCTGAGACTAAGGATAAAATATCCAGGTCTCTAATTTTATATTTTAGAAAGAAGAACCCTTTATCTGAAGAAATTACTAATAAGTATTGTCGGTTTGATGACGACGCTACTTGCCAGTGGATAAATGAAGTTCGGGAGGAGTTGGATGCGTCCATCGGTATTATGACTGAGAAAGCTTTATCAAACAAGAATAAAATTGAGATTACGTATGGCGGTAATATAGAGTACTTTAGCCATAATATTACACCTGAACTTATATTACTATTTAAAGAGTATTGCGAGATAAATGATTTGAATTTTGAAGATGTTTTGGAGGGAATTCATTAAAAAATCAGAAAAGAATGTTGGTGGTAGACCCAAGAAAGCACCACCCCCAAAGAAAATGTTGAAGTCAGTTCTTCCAGTTGCAGACATCTTTGAGGAAGATGAATTATCAATGTACAACGATTTGGTAGACGTATATTTAGTTGATTTTGAATCTGATGACCTGACGTCTAGTGATATGGATGATATTCTAGATTTGGCTAAGAACAGAGTTCTTGAGTTTCGTTTGCTGCGTGATAGTAAGGGTAACCCAGATAGGCAGTTAGACACAGCAGCCACGATTGAGAAGTTGTCAAAAAAGAATGAAAAGATCAAAGAGAGTTTGTCTTCAAGAAGAAAGGACAGAATTAACCCTAACGAGTTTAAGGGGTTTTCTATAGTGGATCTTGCTATAGCGTTTGATCATGACAAGAAGAGTAAACTTAATGATCGTATGAAAAAACTTAAGGAAGAGGAGCGTGAGATGTTAGAGAAAAGGAATGATTATGGGGGTAACCAGTATGACATAGACGTGAAAGATAGTAATTCTGATGACTAATAGAAAACAATTTAATAAACATTATGAAGATGTTCTAGAAAGAGGCGTGGATTTAATAGCGTTTTACCACAAAAATCCGTGTATAGCTGCGTATGATTTGCTTGGTGTAGATTTTCCGCCGATCCAGCGTTTGGTTTTTGAGGATATGTGGTTTAAAAATTATGTAATTGCAACTGCAAGTCGAGGTTTTGGAAAATCAAACGATATCAATAGCCTAACTCACTTTAGTAATAAAGGGTTGGTGTATCTTCATGAAGAGCTTCCACCTATACCATCTTACCTAAAAGACGGTGAAGAGGAGATTATAGACTGGGATGAGGAGATATATACTTCAGAAGGTTTTAGGCAAACAAAAAGTCTTTGTCTTGAAAAAGGTATAGAAGGAAAGAAGATTGTCACGCAGAATACGTTTACACAGAAAGGTTCAAACCACCATCCACTATTAATACTCAATTCCAGTTGTGAATTCCAATATAAAAGCATGGACGAATTTGAGTCCGGCGATAAAGTTTGCATTCAACGCGGGCAAAATATATTTGGTAATGATAAAATACCTATTGATGACGCATACATTCTTGGTTTATTCGTTGGGGGTATCCTTACTTTAAATGATGTCCCAAAGGATAAGACCATTAAAAGCTTTTGTACTGATTATTGTATCAGATATAATATTAGTTATAAAGAAAGTGATGGTAACATTTCGAATATTTTTTTTAAAGAAGCTGATAAATTCTTTGAAGGATATAAAGTAAACAAAGTAGCTGCTTGTGATAAATCCGTTCCATATTCAATACGTACTGCCACTAGAGAATCACAAATAGCCTTTTTACAAGGATATTTTGATACAAATGGGGCTGTTAACAGTTATAGTGGTAATGTATCCTGCTATTCTGTCTCCAAAAAATTCTTACATGAAATACAACTAATGTTATTGAATTTTGGCATAGTTTCTACAGTGAGAGTAGATAAGATAGAGTCTAAGTTCGGTAGAGTATGTATGTTAAATATATATTCAGAAGATGCTCGTAAGTTTAAAGAGTTGATTGGATTTAGAATAAAAAGAGAGCAGGAAGTGTTGGATGATTATTTTGATAATAAGGTATTGAATGACGACAGAGACACTGTTCCTTATGTGTTACAGTTATGTCAAAAGATAATTGAATTTTATAATACAACTTACACTATTTCCAAGAAACCTTCTTTTAGTATTTGTGCTAACAATAAAGAAGAGATTACTTATAGCGAGTTGCACGGGTTTCTAGTACAGTGTAGAGAAGTGGAATTTGCTGGGTTTAATCTTATAGCGGTAAAGGGGTATATTGACAGGTTGAGGGGTATTCTGGATTATAATTATTATTTCGATACTGTGGTTTCTGTAGATGATTGGTGTGGCGATTGCTATGATTTCGAGATGGATATGGAGACTAGTGTAGGACCGAATTATTTCTCTTCTGGTTTTATAAATCATAATACATTCATGTTAGGCACTCTGGCAGCACTGAGTTGTATGTTAAGACCTGGATATCGCGTAGGTCTAATAGCACCTGTCTTCCGCCAGTCATTTGCTGTATCTTCAATAAATTCAAGTACTTACGGCACATTTTGGACTACCTCAGGTATGGTTACTGGAGCCGAAAATATGTATAATAGTACGGTTCCAAACGTCACTCAAATTCAATCAAAGGATGATCAGAACACTATTTTGAGTAAATGGAAAAATGATGAGCGGGCTTGCATAAATATTAAAACTACAAAAGGATTTGAGATGCCAGGATCTATAGACCATTCAGTACTATCTTTAAATAAAAATAATAAGCTAGTTTACAAAGAACTCCAAGATATTAAAGATGATGATTATTTGGTAGTAAAAACAGACTTTGATTATTTTGGAAATAATAATTCTATGCCAGAGTTCAATGAGTTCGAGCATGGTTGGAGAACTAAAGATTGTCATATACCAAAAGAACTTACCATTGATTTATCATACTGGATGGGTTTACTAGTTGGTGATGGTTGTGTATCAATTAGTAAGGATAAACGTAAACAACGAGTTAATTTTGTAAACGAGGATCAAGATTTACTAGATGCATTTGAAAACAATTTAAGAAAGTATTTTTGTATTGACAAAGAAGAAAAAATAAGTAGACGTAATAGAAAGAATAATACTTGGGAAATTGAATACTATTGTAAGAAGCTAGTGAACTACTTGTTAAAGTGTGGTTTTACTAAAACAACAGCATTAGACAAGAAGATCCCTCACGTGCTTAAGAAAGCGTCAAGAGACAATCTAATAGCCTTTTTACAGGCTGTATATGATACTGACGGTTGCGTATATACCCAAAAAGGTGGTGGTTGTGAGGTGTCCTTTAGTACGTCGTCTATACAATTAGCAAAAGAAGTTCAATCAATTCTTTTAAATATAGGTATAGTATCTAATTTGTCTATAAGTAATAAGGCTTGTATAAAACAATTACCACAAGGAAACAAACCATCTAAATGTGCTGAAGCGTATAAGATAATAATTACCGGTCAGACATTTTTAAAAAGATTTAATAAGGTAGTGGGATTTAGGTGTTGTAGGAAAAAAAATAAATTAACAGATTATTTAAAGAATCACTTTAAGTGTAAGGAGAACTTGTCTGTGTCAATAGGTCTTCCCAGGTCTATAACTAATCGTGATCCTTATGCGTTCGAATCTTTTCTTATCCAAGGACTATACTTTGTCAAAGTGAAAGAAGTTGATTACTTCTTTTCCGATACAGTTGATATAGAGGTAGCGGATGAACATTGCTACTGGGCAAACGGGTTTATAAACCATAATTCCAAAATGATATTTTCAGAAGTAGAGAAACTATACTCACAGTCATCAGTTCTACGGGAGGCGTGCGAAAGGAGACCTATACGTGGTTCGGATACGTGTTTTTTAAAATTTAAATCGGTAGCAGGGATGACACCTTCATTTATCGAAGCATTGCCTTTAAGTGACGGGTGTGTAAGTGCCCGAAATTACTTGACTTTTTCAAATAGGTTCGGTAAAATAAATGACGCTCATAGTACAGATACTAACCATTACATAGATAGAAGTGAAGTTGTGTGGGGAAATGGTAAATATAGGGAGTCTGACCGGTCGTTATGTAATGGTATGAAAGATACAATAAAGATTAAAACTAAAAAAGGTTTTAGTAACGAAGGTACTCCCAACCATATGTTCAAAGTAGTAAGAGATAGTGAAGTAGTTTGGTGTCGTTTTGACGAGATGGTAGTGGGGGATAGGGTTTTGATTGACCGTAGTTATAGGTGGCATGAAGGCAATGTTGACGTTACAGAGGAACAGGCTTATGCCTTTGGTTTTTTATTGGGTGATGGTTGCTGGACTGATAGGTCTGCGTGTTTGAGTGTTGCTACTTTGGATACAGATATAATACCTGTTCTAAATAAAGGTGTTGGATGTACGTTTAAACAATTGGCAGATGGGGTTCACTATGTAGCTAAAAATAATACTCCTGGGATAACAAATGATACGGTTAGAAAAAACTGGCTCAGTTTTTGGGATATGCCAGTATCCTATGCTATAGATAAAAAGTTTCCGAAAAAAATATTATCCTCTTCTAGAAATATTATGTCCAAATGTATTAGCGGTTTGCTAGATGCAGATGGCCATATAAGTGTATCAACAGCTAAAGGCGGTATAGCTATTGCTATTGGTTTTACTAATACATCTGAAGAGTTAATAAACCAGTTACATTATATACTATTACATTATGGTATAGTGGCAGTTAAAATAGAAAGAGAAAAAAATGAAAATTGGAATACTGTTTATGACTTGCTGATAACAGGTTCTGACGTAAAAATATTTTATGACAAAATAGGTTTTGGGTTAAAAAGAAAACAAGATATTCTGGAAGCAGCAGTTAACAACAAAACACGTTGGGTTAAAAGTGATACTATTCCGGGTATAAGGCATGATATGATTAGGATTAGCGAGTCTAACAGGGTCAGGAGAGGTGATTGTTGTGTTGAATCTAGATATTGTAAGGCCCACAGATTAAAAAGTAAAAAAGAAGTCAATCAGTATTTGGCGGACTGTTTTATTAAGACTTATGGTTACGTGGATGACCCAGCTATAGGTAAAATAAAAGAGTTGTCAAATCCAGATATATATTACGATGAGATAGTATCCGTTGGAGAAGGAAGTTGTGTTACTTATGATATCCATATACCAGACGGTAATGAGTATTGTGCTAATGGATTCTTTAGCCACAATAGTAAAATTCGTGGTTCTCGTTTCTATTCAATCTTGATAGACGAGTTGGCCCAGGTTCCAGATCAAGTATTGGATATGGTAATTCGACCGATGGCTGCTACCTCGCTTGCTCCTATGGAGCGTGTTCACCGTTTAGAACAACAAAAGCGTTTGATTTCTCTTGGTCTTGCTTCCGTAGATGATTTTGAGGAAGAGGTAGCTAACAAGATGGTAATGACCTCATCTGGCTATTATAAATTTAATCATATGTGGCGTCGTATGACAGATCATTGGGCACAGATGGAAATTTCGAAACAGAAAGGTGAGGTTTGTCAGTATTCAGTGTGGCAAGTTCCTTACTGGGATCTACCTGAAGGGTTCCTTGACATTAACAATATCGACGAAGCTCGTCGTGTAATGTCACACGCTAAGTTTAGAATGGAGTACGAAGCCGCAATGATTTCTGACTCAGAGGGGTTTTTCAAAGCTTCTTTAATAGATGGCTGTATGTTGGGTAGTGGTCACACTATAGAAATGGTCGGACATAAAGGTGACAGATACGTTATAGGGGTTGACCCTAATCAAGGTGGAAAAGCTAGTACTGGTGTCATTATTATTAGAGTAGGCACTGTTAGCCGTTTGGTAGGTGTTTTAGAATTAAAACGTCAAACGACACAACAGTTAACAATGGCTGTTCAAGCTATATGTGAAAAATTTAATGTAATTAGAATATTTATGGATAAGGGTGGTGGAGGTAAAGCAATTTGTGATCTTTTAGAAGAGGGTTACAATGGGCACGAACCAATCATAGATCGTACTAATAATGACCATAGGCACCTTTCAGGGAGACATATTCTAGAACTGGTACACTTTAATCCAGCATGGATTTCTGATGCTAATTTTACTACAAAGGCTATGTTAGAGGATAAGAAATTATTATTCCCCGAGACGCCAATTGGATCTACATTGGATTTGGAGGCTAAACATTACGAGAATGTAAATACTCTAAAATCACAGATGTTGAGTATTATTGTAACACAAACAGCTACAGGTATTTTACATTTCGATACCCCAACTAAAGGGCAGAACAAGGATTTATACTCTGCACTTATCCTAGCTGCACATGGTGTTAGGATGATTGAAAAAGAGTTAGAAGATGGGCAAGAGCCTATATTACATAACTCAGGCGGTATGATAAGGCCACGTAGTGAATATAGCGGTGGTTTTAATAGTGTACAGCAACTTTCACAGAAACCAACTAGTGGTGTTGCTGCTATATCCGCAGCTGTTCTTAAGAAAAAGATTAAGTAACAATAAACTAACCTCATTACATATAGGAGAACTAGTGTATTAATTCTTTCATATTAATAAAATAGGGGAGAGAAAAATGGAACCAAAGCTAAGTGTATTTAATAGAACTTTTTGGGACCTTTTCATACAAAAGTGTTTAAGAAATGTTGCGTCAGTAAAGTATCAATTTATGGCAGCATTTTTTTGGTTAGTTGTTTATGGTATGTTTTTTGTTAAGGATGAAGCAGGCAAATCGTTTATAAGCTCTGTTGAAGGTTTGGCTTTTCTAGGTGGTGGTTTTATTACACTAGTTACGAGTAAAATTGTGATAAGGACATCACTATTTGATCCAAAAGATAAAGATAAAGATAAGAATAACCTTGATACTGATAAATAAAATGGCGGGTAAATTATGGTTATAGAAACAATATTAGGGGGGCTTACTGGCCTCATTGGTAACACGTTAACAGCTTGGTCTAATTTCAAGACTCAGAAACTCAAGAATGAACACGATGAGAAGATGTACGATTTCAAGATTAAAGAGCTAGGGGCTAAGACTAACGCAGCGATTAAAATTACCGAAGCTAAAATTTCAGGTGCTGTTGAACTTGCTGATTCTGAAGCTTACACTGAGTCACAAAAACAAGGCAACAAGCGTATTTTTAGCGATACTTGGATTCAGAAGTTGATGGAAGTAGAAGGTAGGTTGAAGTATTTATCAGTACCGATAGCTGTTTTTCTAGCTACCTTACTTGGCAGTGTAGACGTTCTTAAGGGGTTTATGCGGCCCGGTCTTACGCTTTATTTAACCGCTGTAACAACATGGATAACATATAAAGCTTATGAAATTTTGCAGCAAAGTACAACCTTAATTACAACAGCACAGGCATTTCAAATATATAATGAAGTTACGTCTATTGTTGTTTATTTAACAGTTTCGTGTGTAACGTGGTGGTTTGGTGATAGACGTATGGCTAAATTTCTAATGCATATGAATAATAAGAATGGTGGGGCAACTGTTAATGGATCTAACCAAGTTCTTAATATTACAGACAAGACAGAACATATTAATAAACCTAGTACTGATTAAGGAGTAGTTCCTAAATAGGAGAATAACATGTCTTACAAAATTTCAGGAAGTGTCGGTACCGATAGCAGAATACTTGTTTTCGATGAAACTACTGGCACGATAACTGGAAACGAATTAGTTTCCAGTGGAGAATACGAAGTTCTAGATGTTGGGGAAGGGAGTAAGACTGTTTTAGCCAGGAAAAGTGACGGTGAGACGGTTGGTTACGGGAATATCTCACCGATATTTTACGAGGCTTTCGGATTACTACATACTTTAGATAATCCTAATGATTATGGTACTTCTGAAAATGATCGTTTTGGTCAAACTGTAGCTATTTCCGGAGATAAATGTATAGTTAGTGCTCATTACGAAGACGACGCTGGTGGAACAAATTCAGGAAAAGCTTATATTTTCGATGTAACTACTGGAAATCTTTTACATACTTTAGATGATCCCAATGTTTACGGTACTTCTGAATATGACCAGTTTGGTATAAGTGTCTCTATTTCTGGAGATAAATGTATAGTTGGTGCTCATTGTGAAGATGAGGCCACACATAGTACTTCTGGTAAAGCATATATTTTCGATATAACTAACGGAAGTCTTTTACACACTTTAGATAATCCTAATGCTTATGGTACTTCTGCAGGTGATTATTTTGGGTATAGTGTCGCTATTTCTGGAGACAAATGTATAGTAGGTGTTAGATATGAAGATGATGCTGGAGGATCAAGTTCTGGAAAAGCCTATATTTTCGACGTAACTACCGGAAATCTTTTACATACTTTGGATAATCCTAATGCATATGGTACCTCTGCTGGTGATTATTTTGGGTATAGTGTCGCTATTTCTGGAGATAAATGTATAGTGAGTGCTACTGGAGAAGATGATGCTGGTGGTGCCCAGTCAGGAAAAGCCTACATTTTTGATATGACTACCGGAAATCTTTTACATACTTTAGATAATCCGAATGATTACGGTGGTTCTGCGAATGATCTTTTTGGCATAGCTGTTACCGTTTCTGAAAATACTTGTATAGTGGGTGCTTCTGGAGAAGATAGTGTGGCTGGTACTTATTCAGGAAAAGCGTATATTTTCGATGTAACTACCGGAAATCTTTTACATACTTTGGATAATCCTAATCCTTACGGTACTTCTTATGGGGATACTTTCGGTTATAGTGTCGCTATTTCTGGAAATAAATGTATAATAGGTGCTGGTGGGGAAGACGACGCTGATGGCGACCAATCAGGCAAAGCCTACATTTTCGACGTAACTACTGGAAATTTATTACATACTTTAGATAATCCTAATGTTTATGGTACCTCTGCAGGTGATTATTTTGGTAGATCTGTTGCTATTTCTGGGGATAAATGTATAGTGAGTGCTTTCAGTGAAGACGATGCCGGTGGAGCAGATTCAGGAAAAGCGTATATTTTTGCTGTTTAGTAATTATTAACAAATCTAGTTCTAGTAAAACGGTAATCTATAAATAGGAGGTAATAACATGTCAGGGTTTGAAAAAGAAGAAAAAGTTGATCATATGGCTGATAATCCTTGGGCGACTGCCTCTGGACTACCTAATTGGCAAGACGATTACACGAGATTTAGAACAGGCGGGCCGCTGTACGCCAGTGTGGACGATCTACAAGGACGAGTAAAGACGGGAAGGGAACTGGACGCACCAAAACTTTAAAGGATAATTCATGCAAAAAGACACTCTTCAAAAAGTAACTACTGATATACAAGAAAAATTTCCAGACGTCGGTATACAATCTATCGAAGTTAACGACGAGACTGGGCAAGCAACTTTTATGTTACAACCAACAAAGAAGTCTCTTGCTTTTATTGACGCTAATGGAGGCGGTGGTGTTACGCCTAGAATGGCTGGTAGAGAGAAAGCTGCCGCCATTACACGAGATTATGTACAGAGATCAAATTTAGATTTAGCAAAGAAAGATGCTTATACTGAAGACCCAAAAGAATCATTTAAAAGAGCTATTAGGTATTATTATGTAGACCCCACAGTAGGGGCTGCTACTAATTTATTAGCCAACTTAGCACGTAAGGGTTTTGAAAACGATATTGATGATAAAGATATTAAACAATTTTATGATATTTGGACATTCGATGTCCGTTTTGATGAGATCTTAGAGTGGATTTTTTTAGATTTTTTTAAGGTAGGACATGTTTCTACATATAAAGTACTGGCTAAGTATGAGCCAAGGGTATCGTATCTTTCACCTGTCCCAGGCAAGAAGATAACAGTTAATAAAAAAAGTGTCGGCGGAAAAGAGACAGCTGCTAAGAAAAATATATGGTCAAAGGGACATCTACCTGTGTCTTATACAGTACTTAATCCACTATTAGTAAATATTGAAGGAAATTTATTATTTGATAAAGTTTCTGTTTCTCTTACCCCACCTCCAGAATTAAAAAAACTTTTACAAAAGTCTAGTAGTGACCTTACTCCAGAAGAAAAAGATCTAATTAAAGCTTTACCACCTAACCTTAAAGCCGCATCAGAAAGTGGTGGTGAATTTTTACTAGACTCTAGATTAGTCGGGCAAATTACATATAGAAAACAACCATATGAAAGATATGCTAAACCTAGGTCAGCTAGAGTATTTGATACACTAGAATATAAAAATGCTCTACGTCAAGCCGATCTAAGTACTTTAGATGGTATTACTAATTATATTTTAAAGATTACAATTGGTAATGATGAGTATCCAGTTACAGGTCAGGCTGAATTAGAGGCTGTTGCTCAACTGTTTAATACACCTAGTAAATCTTTTGATGTTGTTTGGAATCATACACTATCTATTGAAAAAATCGTATCTCCTGAGATCGATAAGATTCTTGGGAAGGGTAAGTACGAACAAGTTAACGATGACTTAACAACAGGTCTTGCGATATCTAGAGCTCTTTTAGATGGGGAAGGTGGTACTAATGCAGCTTCTTCGGACTTGTTAGTTAAAGGTGTTATGGAGGAAATTAATTACGCTCGTCGTCAGGTTACTCGTTGGATATATAGAGAATACCAACAGATAGCTGAGGCAATGGGTTTTGATAGATTTCCTAAAATTAGATGGGATGATGGTATTTTACTTGATACTATACTTTATCTCAATACACTAGCACAGTTGGTTGATCGTCGTATGTTAAGTTATAGGACATCACTTGAAGCACTTGGTTTTGACTATCCAAACGAATTGAAGAATATGGAGGAAGAGCAGTCTCTAGTGGAGGCTGGTACTTTCGGTATTCTTGGCAGTCCATGGCAGCAAGCCAAGTCTATGGGTGCCGGTGATGTAACGCCAAAGTCAGCCCCTAATGGGTCACCATCATCAGGCCCACCTAAAGGACAGCCAAAAAGTACAAATGTAAAAACAAAGACAAAACCTAAAAAGTCCGACATATCCCCAAACCAACAGAAGAAAAATAAACAAGTTAAACAGGCTGCTAGTATGGATATGACTATGGTGACCAGTATGGCACCGTCAGAGTATGCTTCTTTCTTGGACGGGGCACGTAAGGTACTACCTGATGAAGAGTATATAGCGTTTATTGAGAATGCAACAAAATTTAGATTTTTGAGGGGGTGTAATGGAAAGTAAGGTTTTATATCTAGAAGCAAATATTGAAGTGCATGAAGAAACTGCTGCTAGGAAAGAGGGGGCGTATAAAGTTATCAAACTCCCAGAGGGTGATGACAAACAACCAGATCTCCTTTATTTTTCTGCTATTTTTGTTTCGAGCGGTAAGAATCTTAACCACGCATATTTTTTGGGTTCGGAACTTGTAGCCGCAGAAGGGTCGATCATAAATAAAGCACTTGATGTTGAGCATGATGAAGATGAAATTATAGGGCATATTTATGAGCGTGTTTTTATAGATAAAGAAGGTAAGCATCTTGATGCAGCTGAGTTGGTTTCACGAGAGACTGCTAGTTTAGACGAACAAGACATGCATATTGCTATTGCTGGAATAATATACAAAAACAGATTTCCTAATGTAGCTAGTGAAGTTGCATCAGATAAATTTAAGGTTTCAATGGAATGTTATTACCAGGGATATGACATTAAAGTTGGGGACTTAATACTGAATGTAAAGGATGCTGAAGCTTTAGGGCTTGCAGCACAAGATGATAAATTACTTGGACGTTTAGCAAAAGTTCTTAAGAATGGTAAGGAGATTGCTGAAGGGAATATCGCACGTGTGTTACGTGGTATTTGTTTTTCAGGATGTGGTATTGTAAAAAATCCTGCGAATCCATCATCTGTAATTATGGAGACAGCAAAAGAAAAGGAGGTTAATATCGATAATCTTGAGTCCGATGATGTTATTGTACTTGATTACGATAAATTACAGTTACAGGAAGAGAGTAATAAAGTAACCTCTAAGAAGGTAGACATCATAAAAAACATAGAGGGTGTATGTGATGTCGATAACTCTAACTACTTGTGTGATCAAGACGTCCGTATTTTTGCGGAGGAGGCTTTCTACAAGCGTATGGAGGAGAGAGCTAAACTAGATAAACGCAAGGCCCTTTTAAATGATTTAAAAGCTGCTCTACGTGAGGCAGTTGAAACTTAATCGCGATAGGAGGTATTAAAAGATGCCTGATATAAACATTGGTCAACAGGGGAAACTGAAAAGTATCCCAAAACTTACCCGCATTAACGGAGATGATCACTCTAAAGTGATCTACCGTAATTTAGGTAATAATCATGCTTACCCATTTATTTGGGCAAGTACGGCTGTTATGGGTGATGGAGAGGATACGTTAGTACTCGCTTCAGGAATCAAATGGCATGGGTATGATTTAGCTACTTATGCTAGTGTTGTAGCCACACCAGAAGGTGAGCTTGGCTATCTTACTGTTGATAAGGATACTGTAAGTAACGTTATCTCTATTTCATCTAGTGCAACAGCTAATGGCGACACGAACATAGCAGTTGTTTGTATGCTAGGTGGTGAGATGGAAGTAGAAGGCTTATTCTGTAGGGGTAACAGTGGTGCTACCCAAAGTCTTCCGTAATAACTAATACATTTTAGTATTTGGGAAAAGGGATTGATTTACTTAAGATTTTTAATTTTTAATTTCAGGTCGGTTAGGTTACCAATGTAAAACTTGTGTAACAAATATTGCAAGGAGGAAACTTAACATATGGAAAAAAATGAATTGAAGACTCAGGTCGCTGCGTTAGTAGACGATCTGTTTAATGAGAAGGAAGAAACCGAGATTCGCAAGCAAACACAAGTAGAACTTGAGAAAGCTGCTTCTGCTATTTCTGATCTTACTTCAGCTTTAGAAGATAAGAATGCTGAATTTTCAGGGATGGAAGAAAAGCTTACAGCAAGTGATGCTGTTAACAAAGAACTCGAATCTGAGCTTGAGGCGGCGAAGAAAGAGTTAGAACAAGCGAACGAAAAACTCGGAGTAACTGAACAAGCACTTGAGGACATTAAAAAGGACAGGTTAGCCGAAACTAGAATGGCTGAAATAGAAGATGCTGGCGTTGCTCGCTCTGATAAAAAAGACCAGATTGTTAAAGTTAAGGAAATGTCTAATGAAGACTTTGCATCTTATAAGGATGAGCTGGTTTCTATCAGAAAGGCTATTCTTGCTGAATTAAAGGTAAGTAAGGCCGAAGCAGACGCACAAGCTAAGGTAGAGGCAGAGGCAAAGGTTGCTGACGAGGCCGTAAAGAAAGCTAAGGAGACCAACACAGAAACCGACGGAGCGTCCGAGGAAACTGTCTTGGGGTCTGAAGTTACTGGAGAAACAGCTTCTGAAGAAACTGGAGAAACAGCTTCTGGTGACGAAACAATAACAACACCTGCCAAAATTACACCTGGACAGGCTGCTATGGCGTCTCTGAACATGGAATATATTCCAAGTCAAGATATCATGTCTAAGTATGCTAAACTTGGCGAAGCTATGGCAAAGAGATTTAAAAAATCTGACGAATAATTGATTTAGAGGAGGGAAAAAGGATATGTTTATTCCAAGACATCCTGTTGTAGAGAATCAATTCTGCAGCTACGCTTCACAGCTCGATACAGGTGCAGCTGGAATTGGCGGTGTTATAGCCTATGCAGGTTCAGTTGTTTATCTAGACCCTGCGGCAGCTAATGAAGAACCGTTTGTTAATAAAATGGCTCATAATGTTACTGAGGCTCCGTTTGGGTTCTCTATGCAGAAAGTTAAGACTGGTTATCATCAGGTACACCCCGCAGGATTTATGATGGTGGGTGACTTGGGTTCCAGTGACGTAATTGCACAACCATTGTATGATGCTACCGGAAACATTACCGGCACTAAAGCCGTGCCTGTTGGTGTAGCTCATTTAGGTATTTGGGACACTGTACACTACACGTCATTAGACGAGGTTACTAAGTTGGCTCCTGGCGATGCTCTATTTCCAGCAGCAGATGAAGCTAAAGTAACTTCCAGTACTGTTAGTTCAGACGGTTCTGATACTGCTGGTGAGCGGTGTTCTGAAGTGACTGTTGCCCGTGTTGTTAAGGGTGCCAGTGCTGCTAAGGTTACTGCTAATGTAGGTAACACTACACTGTATCCAATTAGAATAAAGCTTTTGATTTAATTTATATAGAACTTTTGGATTAAAGTACTTGAACAAGTACATCCAATATTAATAAGATAGGAGGAGTTGTTTATTATGGATCTTAAAGAAATGCAAGAGTTGTTTTGTGAAACAGCTAACACTCACACACCCGAAGGTATGGCAGCTTATCGTGCATTTGCGGCTGCTATTACAACTCCAATCCTGCAGAAAATTGAACTGGAATCAATCATGCGGAAGCTGTTTGCTGTGGAGAAATTAGCTCCCGGTGCACAGGCTGGGTAAAACGGCCTGTATAAATTTTGCTATATGCTGGAAACTCCTAAAGCCGTCTTTTACTGATAACGTGAAAATATGGAGGATATTATGGACAATCATGCAGATAACTTTATAATTAGTGATAACTATATGGCTGGTTTAGTTGATAGTGATTTTGGTGTGTATATACATAGATTTTATCCACGCGGGAAATTACAATTAAGACCAGAAATAATGTTTGTCAATACAAATTTTAAATTAATAGAGTTGTGTCACGAGTATTTACAGAGTAACGATATAAATCATCATATAGGTTTTAGAAAAGCAACTATTGGTAAAGACAAAAAAGAAATTACCATTAGAAGACAGTCTAAATGCATAGAATTTGTTGATAAAGTTGTTGGAAGTAGTATTGTAAGAAAGGATCAGTTGGAAATTGTAAGAAAGTTTTGTGTTGATAGGTTACGATATGTGTACGAGTTTGGCTGGAAACAGAATAATACTCCGTATACAGATTATCAAAAAAAATTATATGATGAGGTTGTGGAATTAAATTTAAATTATAATTACGATAATGGTAGTAGAAACTATACGCCCTCGTGGTTAGGTGGTATGATTGATGGTGACGGCTCCATATGTTTTGTGGTGTCTGGTAGAAATTCAATAATACCGAGTATAGACATAACTACCGGTTCAGATACTTGTTTAAATAATGTATGTGAATTGTATAATAATTTGGGTATTGAATACGGTACTAGAACTACTAAGTCGAAGGCGAAAAAAAGATTAGGTAAAAATAAGAAAAAATTTAATTATAATATATATGTTAAATCACAAACCTCTTTGTTGAAATTAATACAATTTTTAAATGGAAAACTTTATACAAAACAGAGACAACTTTCATTACTTAATGATTATTTAACATCAAGAGCTTTATGCGGTAAGTTTTATACGTATGAGCAGCTTGATATGGTAGCACAATCTAGATTATTTAATAGATACACTAATTATTGAGATATCTCAGAGACTATACGCAAGACACTGAAAGGTGATGATATAGTCCGGCCGGTATGGAAACATATTGGATTTAACGGTTTATCCCGTAGCTGAAGATTTTGAGATTCCTGTTTGGGTATTACCTGGGCTTGGTTAAACTACTGACCCATATTATGGTAACATAATAATGAAAATTTGGCTGTATGCTGGAAACCCCTTAGAGCTAAACTTACTGACATGTAAAAATAGTTTAGATTGGGCAATCAGCAGGCAACTTTTAATGAGGAGCCTCAACGACTATACGCCGAACATCCTTAACGGATGATGATATAGTCTGAACTTGTATGGAGACATGCAGAGGAAGAATCGAAGAATTTTTCCCGCCTAAAGAAATTTAGGTTATAAAAGTAACAGAATGATGTAGCCCAGAATTTTATTGAAGGTATAAATTAATGCTTTCGTTAAATTTCACTATATGCTGGAAACCCCTTAGAGCTAGATCTACTGATAATGTAAAAATGATCTAGATTGGACAATCAGCAGGAAACCTATTATAGGATTCCCCAGAGGCCATACGTGAAACACCTTTCATAGGTGAAGATATGGTCCGAACTGCATGGAGACATGCAGAGGTTATTTTGCAATAACCCGCCTGGAAATTATTTTCAGGTTATAAAAGTAACAGACTGATAGGAGAAGAGGTTGACATAAAGGCCTCTTAATTTCGCTGTATGCCGGAACGTCCTTAGAGCCATTTCTACTGATATAGTAAAAATGAAATGGATTGGAAAATCGGCAGGCAACTCTTAATGAGGAGCTTCAACGACTATACGCGAAACACCATAATGGTGAAGATATAGTCTGAACTCATAGGAAACTATGAGAGGGAATGCCGAAGAGCTTCCCCACCTATAAGAAAATTTATAGGTCATAAAAGTAACAGAATGCTTTGTCCCAACTTTCACTATAGATACAGCTGCAGATTGGAAAATTAGTTATGCGAGAGATTCTCGTATAGATATTGCACAGAGAGCAGCCGCACGTGCGGCTAAGGATTTAGCCAACTATGAAGAAGAGTATGAAACGTGCTCCTTAGTATAGCGATATACTAAGCAAACCGTGAATATGCTGGAACATCTTGTTAGGTTACAAGTACTAGTCATTAGACAGTAAAAATCTTGTAAATAGAGAAAATCAGCAGAAATGGAGGAAGTTATGATATTAGAAGAAAATATATTGAGTGATGTATACATGAAAAAGAACAATAATGTTTTGGATACCGCTGCTGAATTGAGAGTTTCAGTTCAGACAGTAATGACATCTTTGAAAAAATATAATATAGATTTTGTTAAACCTAAGCATCTATATAGCGATTTGAAAAAGACAGATTTTTCTAATTTTCAGAAAAGTTTGTTAATCGGTTCAATTTTGGGGGATGGACATTTAGAAAAAAGATCTCATTTAAAAAATGCGTCCTTTAGAGAAGAGCATAGTGTTAAACAGACACAGTGGCTTAAATGGAAGCATGACAATTTGAAACCCTTTACTACAACAAATACTTGGATTAGAGATAGGGGGTCCGAAGCGTTAATGCCAGACGGACATGGTGGTAAAAAGATGTATAAAATAAGTAATGTTATCACAATGTCTACAAATATACACCCATACCTGACCTATTTATATAGTGAATTTTATGTTGATAGAATAAAAATTGTTCCTGTTGAGTTGATAAGGAGCAGTTTTAATATAGTATCAATGGCTGTTTTAATAGGTGATGATGGTAGTTTTAATAAGGGTTGTATAATTATATGCACAGAATCCTTTAAGTACGATGAGGTTGTTGTTTTAAAGGGGGCCATTGAAAGAATATTTAAAGGTGTTGTAAGAATAAATGGAGTTCAGATTGGAAAACCAAGATTATATTTATCAAATTTTGATAAAGATTTGCAATTTATATCTAAAATAAGAAATATATTACCACCATGTATGCATTATAAACTTCCGACAGTTCTCAACGAACACCAAACGGCTACTCAATAAAGAGTAGATGGTATGTTCTGTCCTGCATGGAGATATGCAGAGTCAAGAAGAAATTCTTGGCCGCCTGAAAAGGAGTAATATTTCAGGTCATAAAAGTAACAGTGAAGCGGATGGAGGGTAATTATGCCCGCCGCCACATCTTCATTTTCAGGTAAAGGGCTCTTGGGGTCAAGGCCAGCCCCGATTTATGAAATTCAGCCATCATCTACTGGTGCTGGTTATCTTTCTAAAGAGCTTATTAACAAAATGATTGTTGGTTTTAAGAGAATTGGTAGAACATTGACAGACCTTTATGTATCCCCTGAGGATAGAATGACGCAGTATGTTAATAAAAGTTTAAATAGTATTAAAACTACTGCAGTGTCCCGTACTCACGTAAGTGAGTGATGAAAAAAGAACTATATGCTGGAAACCCCTTAGAGCTAAACTTACTGACATGTAAAAATAGTTTAGATTGGGCAATCAGCAGGCAACTTTTAATGAG
>Ga0164315_10000511_pt1 | contig 27030 bp, 27 predicted proteins | sample GuaBasSedimGuay6_FD_113737 | JGI IMG/M metagenome (GOLD analysis project Ga0164315, IMG submission 113737) | Subseafloor sediment microbial communities from Guaymas Basin, Gulf of California, Mexico - Guay6, Core 4569-2, 0-3 cm | ecosystem: Environmental > Aquatic > Marine > Hydrothermal vents... | reverse complement strand
CCTGTCCCGCTGGCGCCGCTGGTGGCAAGAGGCGTTTCCGGTTTCTCGCTGCTGGCGGGCCGAGCAAGGTCACTTCATTCCCCCTGTTGCTGTGAACCAACTACCGGGTGCCCTGCTGGGTCGATTCACTGGTACGACACTCCCTCAACGTCTTCGCCAGATGCTGTTGCTCATCTGCCCGGTGAGCACGGCCTGGTCAGATTCTCTGCGGAGGGAGGTTGCCCCGCCGAAGATGTGATCGCCTTCCAGTTGCCCACGGACAGGATCATGGGGATTATGAACTACACCAGTGGTATGGGGGATACCGGGGAGACCTATCTTGTGGGTCAGGACTATCTGATGCGCAGCGATTCCCGCTTCAGCGATGAGTCCACCGTATTATCGCAAGTCGTCCAGACGCCCACCGTGGACCTGGCTCTCGCCGGGAAGCAGGGCGTCAAATTTATCCAGGACTATCGTAATGTGGAGGTCATGTCGGTTTACCTGCCAATACAGATGGGGGACACCCGTTGGGCGGTTATGGCCGAGATTGACCGGGATGAAATCGAGGAGGGGGCGGCACGGGAGCGGCCCGCCCTGGCCGGTGTATTATTCTTTGTATATGGGCTGTCACTGTGGTCGGTGTGGTACTGGCGGGGTAGGCAGTTGCCACAGGACGGTGTGCAATTGACGGGTCTGGATTTCTCGGAAGGTGGTGATGGCGGTGGCGGACTTGATGGTTAGTGTACGTGTTCCGTGTGCTTGTTTATCATCCAGGTTGGCGAGGCTATAACAGGTGTGCTGCGCCTTATGACACACCAGCCAGGCCCAATTTCGGATCACCGCTTGCAGTGAAAGGTGGTTTGACGCACAATACGCGCCGCCTGCACCGCTGGTGCAGCTGCTGTGGCGCCCCAGGCGGTCCCTCCGCAATGATAGATAGTGAAGTCCGCCAGGCCCGGAAGGGAGCAACGGTAATTATCGAATCGTGTGCCGGGGTGTGGCTGTCTGGGTCGCCTCCATTAGCCCCTGGCGGTAGCATATTCCTGGTGTGGTGCTTTATACTTGGAACAATAGCCAACTATAAAAATACCAGATGAAACCTGCACTTGTTCTTTCCGGGGGCGGCGCTCGAGGCGCTTATCAGGTGGGTGTGCTCAAAGCCATTGCCGATTTGCACGCAAAGAATGCCCACAATCCATTTTCCATTATCAGTGGAACTTCCGCCGGCGCTGTCAATGCGGTGGCCCTGGCCGCATCGGCGAATAATTTTCGCCTGGCGGTTAAGAAAGTCGAGAAGATCTGGAGTTCACTACACGTTGAACAAGTCTATAAGGCCGGGAGCTGGGATTTGCTCAGTGGCTTGGGACGCCTGCTGGGCTCGTTGTTCAATCAGGGTGTTGGCCGAACTCGCCCGCTGTCGTTGCTCAACAACGACCCGCTGCGAGATTTGTTAAATCAATCGATTCAATTCAGGAATATCCAGAAACGGATTGATCAGGGTTACCTGGATGCGGTAGGCGTATCGGCCACAGGGTACACCTCCGGGGAGAGTGTCACGTTTTTTCAGGGTCGTCCCGGAATGGAAAAATGGCGTAATGGGCGTAGCGTGGGCGTCCCTGCCAGCTTGAATGTCAGCCATATACTGGGCTCTTCGGCGATCCCCGCTCTGCTGCCCGCTGAAAAAATCAGCCGGGAATATTTCGGTGATGGCGCACTGCGTCAACTTGCGCCAATAAGCCCTGTTATTCGCCTGGGCGCGGATCGTGTGTTAGTCATCGGCGTGAGCGGCAACGCCACTTATGTGCCACGGCGAGAGCAGGAAATGCATTCCCCGTCACTGGCACAAATGATGGGTCATATTTTCAATAGTGCGTTTGTTGATAGTCTGGAGCATGATATCGATACGCTGGTCACAGTGAATGATCTTGTCGCTTATGGTCAAAACGAAAGCCCTCACAGTCCGCCAGGGGATATGCGCACCATCGATTTATTGGTGATTTACCCGAGTATGGAATTCGACGAGATAGCGGCAAAACACGTCAATGATTTACCGCGGGCGATGCGGGTTGCGATGAAGGTTATAGGAGCGACAGAAAGAGGGGGCGGCGCCAGTCTGGCGAGTTATTTATTGTTTGAAGAAGCGTTTTGTAACGAGTTGATTGACTGTGGTTATCGTGATGCCATGGCTCAACGTGAAAGTATTCTGGAGTTTTTTAATCCAACCCTGATTGCACCGTATAGCTAAGCCACACCCGGCTGGTGTATCCTAGCTTTCTTTCTATGTTGTAAGGCAATCCATTCATGTCCTATCAGGTGCTGGCACGCAAGTGGCGACCCAGGAGTTTCCGGGAGATGGTCGGTCAGGAGCATGTGCTGCAGGCACTGGTGAATGCCCTGGACCACGACCGGCTGCACCACGCCTACCTGTTTACGGGCACCCGGGGTGTCGGCAAGACCACCATCGCCAGAATTTTGGCCAAATGCCTCAATTGTGAGCAGGGTGTGAGCTCCGAACCCTGCGGTGAGTGCTCTTCCTGCCTGGAAATTGCCGAGGGGCGCAGTGTGGACCTGCTGGAGGTGGACGCCGCATCGCGCACCAAGGTGGAGGATACCCGCGAGCTGCTGGAGAACGTGCAGTACGCGCCCAGCCACTCGCGCTATAAGGTGTACCTGATAGATGAGGTGCATATGCTGTCCACCCACAGTTTCAATGCGCTGCTCAAGACCCTGGAGGAGCCGCCACCTCATGTCAAATTCCTGCTGGCCACCACAGATCCGCAGAAATTGCCGGCCACCGTGCTGTCGCGCTGCCTGCAGTTCAATCTGAAGAATATGCCGCCGGAGCAGATTGTCGGGCATCTGGGTACGGTACTGGAGCAGGAGATGGTCAGTTTCGAAGAGCCCGCCCTGTGGCTGCTCGGTCGGGCCGCCGCCGGGAGTATGCGCGATGCCCTGAGTCTTACCGACCAGGCGATTTCCTTTGGCTCCGGTAAAGTCAATGAAGCGGATGTGCGCAGCATGCTCGGCAGTGTGGATCTCAGCTTTATTTATCAGCTGTTAGAGACCCTCTGTGAAGGGGAGCCGACGAAGCTGCTGGATGTTGTCGCGCACATGGGTGAGCACGCACCGGATTTCGAGGGGGGACTGGATGAGCTTCTCTCACTGATCCACCGGGTGGCCATGGCCCAGGTGGTGCCCGACGCTATTGATAACAGTTGGGGCGATGCGCAGCGGGTAGGGGAGATCGCCCGCGCTATAACCGCCGAGGATGCCCAGTTGTTCTACCAGATAGCGCTGAATGGCAAGCGGGATATAGGCCTGGCGCCCGATCCACGCGGTGGCTTTGAAATGATCCTGCTGCGCATGCTGGCATTTCGTCCTGTGGCGGTCATTGACGACAGTCTGGGGCCAGAGGATTTGCAGCCAGTGGCGCAGTCGAATCAGCCCAGCGCCGCGGTGGAGGTCGGTACCCAGGCAAAAAAGCTCCATGAGGCGCCGCGGCCCGCGGTAGTTCCGGTCGAACTCATGCCGGTTGAGCCTATGCCGGTTGAAGCAGCAGCGCTTGAATCTACACCAGTAATGCCCGCTGGAGCCGTCGCACTGGTTGATCTCATTCCGGCAAACTGGCCCCAATTGCTGGAGTCGCTGGGCCTGGTCGGTATTGTCTACAATATCGCCTCCCACTGTGACCTGCGCAGTGTTGACAATGGCACCCTGGAATTTTTCCTGGACACAGGCAACGCCTCGTTGTTTAACGACAGCCACAATGACAAGATACGGTTGGCGCTGGAAAACTACTTTGGGCACCCGCTGTCAGTGCGTATCGTCCCGGGGGACGTACAACGGGAGACTCCGGCCATGCGTAAGGCGCGCCTGGCACAGGAGAGACAAAAGCAAGCGATCGCGTCCATTGAGGGTGACCCGCGATTGCAGAAGCTGATCGCACGTTTCGACGGGGAACTGGACCGAGCGTCCATTGTTCCGACGGATCTTTGAAGTTTAAAGAGAAATATTGAGGAATAAAGATGAAGGGAAGTATTTCAGACCTGATGCAGCAGGCGCAGAAAATGCAGGCCGATATGCAAAAGGCGCAGGAAGAACTGGCTCACGCTGAGGTATGCGGTGAATCCGGCGCCGGGCTGGTCACTGTGATCATGACCGGGCGACACGATGTCAAGCGGGTATCGATAGATGATGCCGTGCTCAGCGAAGACAAAGAGGTGTTGGAAGATCTGCTGGCCGCGGCGGTCAATGACGCGGTGCGTAAAGTTGAGGCCCACAACCGGGATGCCATGTCAGGACTAGCCTCGGGTCTTAATCTCCCCGCCGGTTTCAAGATGCCATTTTAATCCTCTCGCTGTAGCCCCCATGAATTTTAGCCCCGCGATACAAAACCTGATCGAGGCTCTGCGCTGTCTGCCGGGCGTCGGCCCCAAATCGGCCCAGCGTATGACCCTGCACCTGCTGGAGCGGGACAGGGAGGGGGCCGTGGCCTTGTCTGCGGCCCTGCGCGAGGCGGTCGAGCGGGTGGGTCACTGCAACCGTTGCCGCAACTTTACCGAGCTCGATATCTGTGAAATCTGCTCCAATCCAAAGCGTGATGTGACGACCATTTGCGTTGTAGAGACGCCTGGCGACGTGCTGGCAGTGGAGTCAAGTGGCAGCTTTGCCGGTATTTATTTCGTATTGATGGGGCACTTGTCGCCTATTGACGGTATTGGCCCGGGGGAGATTGGCCTGGAGGAATTGCACCAACGCATTATCGATGAGGGTATACAGGAAGTAATTGTGGCCACCAATCCAACAGTGGAGGGCGAGGCCACCGCTTACTATCTTACTGACATGCTGCGGGACCAGGGTGTCAGTGTGTCACGCATTGCCCACGGTGTGCCTCTGGGTGGTGAACTGGAGTATGTGGACGGCTCCACCCTGGCCCACGCCCTGTCCGGGCGGCGGCCGATGGAGCAATAGTTTATGGATTGGCAGCTTATCGAGTCGGATGAGGCTCTACAGCGGGTATTGGTGCAGGGCGCGGGCAGTGAGGCGGTGATCGTCGATACCGAGTTTATGCGTCGCAACACCTTTTATCCGCAGGTTGCCCTGGTGCAGATTTGTTTTGCCAGGGAGGGGGTGGGGGGCAATACGGCCTGGTTGATCGACCCGCTTACCATCGAAGACACTGCCCCGCTTGTCGCTCTTTTCACTGACCCCGCTGTGGTCAAGGTGCTGCATTCAGCCAGTGAGGACATGGAAGTATTCCAGAAATGGCTGGGCGTGTTACCCCAGCCATTGTTCGATACACAGCGTGCGGCGGCCATGGTTGGCCGAGGCTTTGGCCTGGGCTACCGCGCCCTGGTTCATGCGATCTGTGATATAGATTTGCCCAAAGGGGAAACCCGCTCCGACTGGTTGCAAAGGCCCCTGAGTGAATCACAGTGTGAATATGCGGCTCTGGATGTGGCCTGGCTACTGCCGGTATGGCGGGAACTGGATGAACAGTGTGCGCAGCAGGGCAAGCGGGACTGGGTACTGGCCGATGGCCGTGATGCCATGGGTGCTCTGGGTGCCGCCGTTATTGACTACCACAAACGGATCAAGACAGCCTGGAAGTTGAACCCCCGCCAACTGGGTTCTCTAGCGGCGATCTGTGACTGGCGGGAGCAAACCGCACGCAGCAGGGACAAGCCGCGCAGCTGGATTATTGATGACAAGGCCTGCCTGACACTGGCCCAGGAGGATCCGCAGAACTGGTCTGAGTTGAAAACCCGGGTCGACTTACCACCGCCGGCCCTGCGCCGCTACGGGGAGGGGTTACTGGACGTATTGGCTGCACAGCGCACCATGCCTGAAGACGAGTTGCCGCAAGCCCTGCCTGGACCACTGGATGCCGGGCAGCGTGACCAGGTGAAAAAGCTCAAGGCCAGGGTCCGCGTTATTGCCCAGGGGCTGGCTCTGGCGCCGGAGATCTTGTTGCAAAGCAAGGATTATGAGTTACTGTTACGTGAGGCTGCAGGGGCGGCATTCAGTGCACCTGTCCACTGGCAGGGCTGGCGCAACGACATTGTCATAGGGCCGCTGCGGCGATCACTGACCGGAGCCATGCAATGAAATTGCTGTGCCAGGTATTCAAAAGCCCGCGCAAGCAGGAGATGTACCTGTATGTGGATAAAGCGCGTGGATTGGTGGATGTGCCTGAAGTTTTGATGAGCCAGTTCGGCGAGCCGCAGGCCGTGATGACCCTGATACTGGACCCACAGCGCAAATTGGCCAGGGTTGACACCGCCGAGGTGTTGGTGAATATCACCGAAAAGGGCTATTTCCTGCAGATGCCGCCCACGGCCGCACAGCTGTTGCGTCGAGACGGATCCGGTGGCTGACTGGTGGCAAGACAAGCCACTGGCTGAACTCAGCGAGGCGCAGTGGGAGGCCCTGTGTGACGGTTGCGCCAAGTGTTGTCTGCACAAACTGGAAGATGAAGAAAGTGGTGAGGTGTTCTACACCAAGGTTCGCTGTCGCTACCTGGACGAACAAACCTGCCGCTGCACCGACTATGCCCATCGTTCCGTGCTGGTACCCAGTTGCATACCGCTACGGTCAGGTGAGGTTCGTGCCCTGGACTGGTTGCCCAGCACCTGTGCCTATCGCCTGCGCGCCAACAGGCAGCCGCTGCCAGATTGGCACCCACTGGTGAGCGGTGATGCCAGTACCGTGCATCAGGCCTGGATATCCATTCGCGGTCGCGCCATTTCAGATGAATATGTTCACCCTGACGGTTTCGACGAATACGTCGTACACTGGGTCGAATAGGAGAGAGTCAGTGCTAAGTGAAAGTTCCTACCATTTTGCTATCTATGCCTATGTCGGCGCCGCTTGCGTCATGTTGCTGTACCTGGCCTGGTGGCTGGGACGGCACTGGGGTGCGCCCCGGGTGGCCCTGGTGGTTTTGCTGGGTGCCGCGCTGCTGCTTACGCCGGCCTATCCGAAGGAGGGAGTCGATACCTTTGCCCCGGCACTGATAGTCGCTGGTTTTCAGTTGTTGACTGATGGTTATGAGGCCGCCGGGCACGCACTGCGGCCACTGGGCTTTATGTCAGCCCTGGCGGGGGCCCTGGCATTGCTGCTGGGTCTGACAGTGTTGCGCGGTCGCGGTCCGAGAAAGGCCAGGCAGGAGAAGCCGGCGCAGCCTGTCCAGCCATCCTGAGCCGTCGATATTGATAAATGTGGCGTCAATCTGTAATCTGTGCGCCTTTCGTACTGTAAATGAGTGATGAGTAGACTATGAAATTCCAAGGGACTGAACGATACATCGCCACCGATGATTTACGCATGGCGGTCAATGCGGCGGTAACACTGGAGCGCCCGTTATTGATCAAGGGCGAGCCGGGTACCGGTAAGACCATGTTAGCCGAAGAGGTGGCGCTGGGGCTGGATAAACGCCTGATCCAGTGGCATATCAAATCAACCACCAAGGCGCAGCAGGGTCTGTACGAGTACGACGCCGTCTCTCGCCTGCGGGATTCCCAATTAGGTGAGGAAAAGGTTCACGATATCGGCAATTACATCAAGCGTGGCAAGATGTGGGAAGCGTTTGACTCCGATGAGCAAGTGGTGCTGTTGATCGACGAGGTAGACAAGGCTGATATCGAGTTCCCTAACGACCTGTTGGTGGAGCTGGACCGTATGGAGTTCTTCGTTTACGAGACCGGTGAGAGCATAAAGGCCAAGCAGCGCCCCATCATCATCATTACCAGTAACAACGAAAAGGAACTGCCGGACGCCTTTCTGCGTCGTTGTTTTTTCCACTACATCAATTTCCCCGATCGCGACACCATGCGCGAGATTATCGATGTGCATCACCCGGATATCGCAAAGAACCTGGTGCAGGAAGCGATGGAGGTGTTTTTTGATGTGCGGGAAATTCCCGGGCTCAAGAAGAAACCGTCCACTTCAGAGTTGATTGACTGGCTCAAGCTGCTGATGGCGGACGATATCCCCGATGAGATCTTCAAGGAGCGTGATCAAACCAAGGCGATCCCGCCCCTGTACGGCGCCCTGTTGAAGAATGAGCAGGATGTTCATCTGCTGGAACGCCTGGCGTTCATGCATCGTCGCGAGACACGCTAATGCTGATTAACTTCTTTCAAGGTCTCAGAGACGCGGGTGTCCCGGTGACGACCCGGGAACTGCTGGACTTGATGGAAGGCCTGAAGCAGCATATAGCGTTCGCTGATATGAATGAGTTCTACTACTTCAGCCGGGCCTGCATGGTGAAGGATGAAAAGTACTTCGACCGCTTTGATCGGGCCTTCGGGCTGCACTTCAAGGACCTGGAAGCGCTGGATGATGTGATTGAGGCACTGATACCCGACGACTGGCTGCGCTCAGAGTTCCTGAAGAACCTGACCGAAGAGGAAAAGGCCAAGATCGAATCCCTGGGTGGCCTGGAGAAGTTGATCGAGGAGTTCAAGAAGCGCCTGGAAGAACAGAAAAAACGCCACGCGGGCGGCAATAAATGGGTGGGTACCGGTGGTACCTCGCCGTTTGGGCAGGAAGGCTATCATCCTGAGGGGATCAGGGTCGGCCCTAATGGTCGTAACAAGAAAGCGGTGAAGGTCTGGGACAAGCGTGATTTCAAAAACCTGGACGACAGCGTGGAGTTGGGTACCCGCAATATCAAGGTGGCCATGCGCCGCCTGCGAAAATTTGCCCGCACCGGTGCGGCTGATGAACTGGACCTGGACGATACCATCAGCTCTACCGCGCGCAATGCCGGGCTGCTGGATATCAAGATGGTGCCAGAGCGGCACAACGCGGTAAAAGTGCTGTTATTCTTCGATGTGGGCGGCTCCATGGACCCTCATGTGAAGATTTGCGAGGAGCTTTTTTCGGCTGCTCGCACCGAGTTCAAGCACATGGAGTATTTTTACTTCCACAATTTTCTCTACGAAAGCGTGTGGCGTAACAATATCCGCCGTCATAACGAGCGTACCCCCCTGCTGGATATCCTGCACAAGTACAGCCACGATTACAAAGTGGTGTTTGTCGGGGACGCCTCCATGTCACCCTATGAAATTATCCAGGCCGGTGGATCAGTGGAGCACTGGAATGATGAGTCCGGGGAAGTGTGGATGCGGCGTTTGCGGGAAACCTATAACAAGGTCATCTGGCTCAACCCGATACCCGAGGAAGAATGGCAGTACACGCAGTCCGTTACGGTCGCCCACCAGTTAGTGGAAGGGCATATGTACCCACTCACCATCAAAGGCCTGGAAGAGGGTATGTCTTATCTTTCCAGGTAGTTGGAATAGGCGATAAGACTCGCAGTAACTGCCACATTGAGTGATTCCACGCCATGGCTCATGGGAATGCTCAACTCGGTGTCCGCTAAACTACAGACCGCCTTTGATACCCCATCAGTCTCGTTACCCAACACATAGATACAGTGGCCCTGAGGGTGGTGTTGAAACAATGATGCCCGTGCATCCGCCGCCAGGGTGCAGATTTCCATACCCCGTGCCCGGCACCCGCGCAGCGCCTCGGGTAATGCCGGGCACAACAGCAGCGGCGCCCTGTAGAGCGTGCCTGCGCTGGCCTTTATTACCAGTGGACCCAATGCTGCGCTGCCCCTGCGCGACCAGATGATGCCGTCTATTTGCCCCGCGGTGGCGGAGCGTATGATCATACCGAGGTTTTGCGGATTGCTGATGCTATCCAGCGCCAGCAACCGTTGTGGCGGGTGCTCCTGCAGCGCACCCAGGTATTGATCCATAGTCCTGAAAGACCGGCAGACAATATCGACCGCCACGCCCTGGTCCTGTTTGCCGTTTTTCGATAGTCGCGCCAGTTGCTCTCTGCTGTGCTGCTTTATCGGTACGCCCCGAGACTCAGCCTGTTGCCTTATCTGGGTGATGATGCCCGCTTCACGATTACTCTGGGCCAGGTGCAGGGCGTGGCACTGTAAGCTGGTGTCGCGCAGTGCTTCCAGAACAGGTTTGCGACCATACACGGTGAGCACTCGACTGAAGAATGCTTTCTTATCTTCGTAACTGCTTTGCTCAGGCATGGCTTACTGGCGTCCTGAGCGGCATGTAGCGCCTTTATTCGTGCCTGGCCACGCGCACGGCGAGCACATCGCAATGGGCGCCATGCAGGACGCCGTTGGCAGTAGAGCCCAGTAACAGAGCCAGGCCATGGCGGCCATGGCTGCCCACTACAATGAGGTCGGCGCCCAGTTCTTTGGCGGTCGCGTGTATCTCCGCTTCCGGTCTGCCCAGGATGATGTGCTGGTGCTCTTCGTCTATGCCATTGGCCTCGGCAAAGCGCTTCAGTTGTTGGGTTGCCTGCTGGAGGATTTCATCCTGGATGCCGGAAAAATCCATGGGAATATCACCCCCGTAAGCGAAGCTAAGAGGCTCAATAACATGTATCAGGTGCAGTTCCGCATTGTTACTCCTGGCAACGGCATGCCCGCGCTCGGATACCTGCGCAGACTCTTCACTGAGGTCTACCGCGACCAGGATCTTGGTGTACTGGGACATGGTGATACTCCGCCTTAAAAACCGTGTACAGACATTTATAACTTAGAATTTTACCTGATTAATGCCGTTTCGGGTATCTTGGTGTGTGGATCTACACAGAATTGACCTGGATCAGCTAGCCACTTGTGACCTATTTACTGATAATTTTTGTTATTGCCCTGGCCCTGGCGCCACTTTCTCACTTTGTGCCCAGCAAAAGGCAGCGCAAGGTCGTGTGTCTGCGTGAGTATGCTGCTGTACATGGCCTGTTCGTGGAATTTCGCACACTGCCCGGTGTGAAAAGTGGCCGCAAGCCACCCGGCACGGCCGGCGGGGACATTATTTATTATGGCAGGCGCCTGCGACCGCGGCGCGGTGAGCCGGTTGTGAGTGGCAGCTGGATTGCTGAACAGGGGGGTTGGCACAGCCTGGACAGACGACGAGCCCAAATGACGGATTTGCTGCGGCAACTGCCCGCAGGAATCCTCGCAGCCAGTGTCGATGAGGCCAGCTGCGGTATCTATTGGCAGGAACCCGGTTCTGAGGAGGATGTGGAGCGGATCAGACAGGTACTAGAGGCCTGGGCCGAGCAGTTATTAAACTAACAAACAACGATTTTTCTTGACCGCAGAGTGATAGCGACTTATATATGCCACTTTTTTGCGCGCCGGACTGACCGGCGGCCAGTTACTATCGAGTGCATCACAGGAATTTATGGGTAAATCACTAGTCATCGTGGAGTCGCCGGCCAAGGCCAAGACCATCAATAGGTACCTGGGCCCGGATTTTATTGTTAAATCCAGCGTCGGACATATTCGGGACCTGCCTACCGCCGGTAGCGGCACCGGTAAGGCGGACCCCAAGGCGCGTGCGGCACAGGCGGCCAAAACCCGTAAAATGGCCCCGGCCAAAAAGGCGGCCTACAAGAAAAAGAATGCGCGGGAGCAGTTAATCCGGCGCATGGGTATCGACCCGGAGCATGGATGGAAAGCGACTTACGAGATATTGCCGGGCAAGGAAAAAGTCGTCAATGAGCTCAAGAAACTTGCTGCGAACGCCGACACCATCTACCTCGCAACTGACCTCGACCGCGAGGGGGAGGCCATTGCCTGGCACTTGAAGGAAGCCATTGGCGGCGATGACTCACGCTATCAGCGTGTGGTATTCAATGAAATCACCAAGAAGGCCATCACCGAGGCGTTTGAGCATCCCGCACATCTGGACCAGGACAGGGTTAATGCCCAGCAGGCGCGCCGCTTCCTGGATCGGGTGGTGGGTTACATGGTGTCACCGCTGCTGTGGGCAAAGGTGGCCAGGGGGCTGTCTGCCGGTCGTGTGCAATCCGTGGCCGTGCGCCTTATTGTCGAGCGAGAGCGCGAAATAAGGGCCTTTATACCTGAGGAATACTGGGAGGTTTATACCGACCTGGGCACGCGGCAGGGAGAGGAAATACGCTTTGAGGTGCGCAAACACAAGGGTGAGAAATTTCGCCCGGGCGACGAGGCCGGTGCCACGGGGGCCGCCGCCGAATTGCAGGTTTTGCCCTACGCGGTGAGCAAACGCGAGGACAAACCCACCCGTTCAAAAGCGCCGGCGCCTTTTATCACTTCCACCCTGCAGCAGGCGGCCAGCACACGCCTGGGCTACAGCGTGAAGAAAACCATGATGTTGGCCCAGCGCTTGTATGAGGCCGGTTACATTACCTATATGCGTACAGACTCCACTAATCTCAGTGCCGAGGCGGTGGAGTCTTGCCGGGCATATATTGGAAATAATTTTCCAGCCAGTTACCTCCCTGAGAGCCCCAGGCGATTTTCGTCTAAAGAGGGTGCGCAAGAGGCACACGAGGCGATACGACCATCGGATGTGAATGTGCCCCAGGCCGCATTAAAAGGCATGGAGCGAGATGCCGAGCGCCTGTACGAGCTCATCTGGCGCCAGTTTGTGGCCGGCCAGATGCCTGATGCCGAATATACGGCCACCGTGGTAACTGTCACCGCTGGTGACTACCAACTCAATGCCAAGGGGCGCATTATTCGCTTTGACGGTTACACCCGGGTACAGCTGCCAGCAGCCCGCAAGGGCGATGATGCCGTGTTGCCGGAGATGAAAGAAGGCGATTCACTCAAACTGATCAAAGTGGATCCAGTTCAGCATTTTACCAGGCCGGCCCCCCGTTATGGCGAGGCGAGCCTGGTGCGCGAACTGGAAAAGCGCAGTATCGGCCGCCCGTCTACCTATGCCGCCATTATCTCCACAATTCAGGACCGGGGTTATGTCAGGCTGGAAAACAAGCGCTTCTACGCAGAGAAAATGGGCGATATCGTCACCCAGCGCCTGCAGGCCAGCTTCGCTGATTTGCTGGACTACGGCTTTACCGCCTCCATGGAGGAGCGCCTCGATGATGTGGCCCAGGGCAAGCTGGAATGGCGTGAATTACTGGATCAGTTTTACGCGGAGTTCAGTGGCCTGCTCGAAGAAGCCGGGGAGGAGGAGCCGCTCGGCATGCAGCCCAATGAACCGACCATGACCGATATCAAGTGCAGTAGCTGCGGTCGTGACATGCAGGTGCGCACCGCCAGCACCGGGGTATTTTTGGGCTGCTCGGGTTACGCCCTGCCGCCCAAGGAGCGCTGTAAGCACACTATTAACCTGACTGCCGGTGACGAGGCGATCAGGGAGGACGCGGACGACGAGGCTGAATCCCGTTTACTGCGCACCAAGCACCATTGCAAACTGTGTGATACCGCCATGGACAGTTACCTTATCGATGAGGAGCGCAAACTGCATGTGTGCGGTGATAACCCGAATTGTCCGGGTTTTGAGGTCGAGCACGGTAAATTCAAGATCAAGGGCTACGAGGGCCCGGTTCTGGATTGCGACAAATGCGGTGCCCAAATGCAGCTCAAGAACGGGCGTTTTGGCAAGTATTTCGGGTGTACGGCAGAAGGCTGCAAGAACACCCGCAAATTACTGCGTAGTGGGGAGGCCGCGCCCCCAAAAATGGACCCTGTGCCCATGCCCGAGCTGGAATGTGTGAAGGTGGAAGATCATTACATCCTGCGTGATGGGGCGGCGGGCCTGTTCCTGGCCGCCAGCCAGTTTCCCCGCAATCGCGAGACGCGCGCGCCGCTGGTCAGTGAAATCCTGCCACACCAGGGGGAGATCGATCCCAAGTACGCCTTCCTCTTCAGCGCGCCCATTGCCGACGGTGACGGTAATCCGGCCCAGATCCGTTTTAGTCGCAAGACCAAAGAGCAGTACGTGATGACTGAAAACGACGGCAAGGCCACCGGCTGGAAAGCCTTTTACCACAATGGCAAGTGGCAGGAAGAGCAAGCGAAGAAAAGGGCCTCCAGCCCCCGTAAGAAGGCCTCCAGTGCGCGCAAGAAGAAATGAGTTTGTCGCGGGCTCAGGCCAATCACGGCTTGTACCTGGCCAAAATCCAGTTGTCAGGCTGGCGTCGGGCGCTGGCGGCACAGGATGTTCCTGCGGTAATACTTACGCAGGCCTATCTGCCTGCTGTCAGGGAACACTTGCTTGGAGCCTACGGCTGGTTTCTGCTGGAAGTCAGTGGATCAGAACCGTTGTCGGGTAAGCCGCCGCACGATTGTGCCGGTTTACCCGATCTCACCGCCGGCAGGGTCGTTTCCGGAGAGATTCGGGAATTTCAGCAACTGGAGACTGGAGGCTGGTTGGCTGAGCTATTGTGCGAGCGTGATGTACCTGTTCACACCGCCCCCATGCAGGGCAATCTCGCTGTCGCCGCGCCCGAACTGGCCAGCTGTGAGCAAGCGCAGCAGTGGATAAACAATCTGGAAGCGTTATTTGAGCGGATGAGTGACTCCCTGGACGAGTACTAGCCGAATACCGTGTGAACCAGATCGAAATTGGGGGCCTCCAATGACTACGCCAGACCGAAGCCCTGTATCTGCTCGATGGCGCTGCGGCAGCGGAACCGTCTCGATACCCCAGTGGCGTTATTTCGCGTTATCGAGCAAGCGATTCAACTCTGATATGCCCAGATAACCAATGCCACCCGCAAAATTCATCATCGCATCCAGGTGTGTTTTACGGCTGGACGCAGCTCGTATACTGGTTGCAGCTCCGATGACTGAGATTTTGTAAAAGGATAATATCTGGTAATAAAACAGCCGTGCGGGATCCACCTGGTTACCACTGTAATGCTCGTATTTCGTGAGAAATTCTTCTACTGACATTAGGCTGCTTGCCAGTAGATTTCCTTCTTCATCAGGACCGCCAAATATTGTCAGGCTGGCCCATGCGAGGTCATCATGATAATCACCCAGGTAGGCTAGCTCCCAGTCAAAAATGGCGTTGATCTTCAGGTCATCTGAATACATAAAGTTACCACTGCGATAATCGCCGTGTACCAACACGGGGGTTTCCACAACAGGCATGTTCTCTTTCAACCATAATGCAGCGCGCTCCATCACTGGATGGGCGCTCAGCGTGTCTTCATTCCAGGCGCGCTCCCACAGCCCCAGTGCGGTTTGTACTGCAGTTTTACTGTTAGGCTCGGGGACATCGAGGGTGGTAAGATCTTTTTTACGCCAGTCAATGGCATGGATATCGGCCAGAATTTTTACAAATTGATCTCCCAGAGCGGCGCGTAATTGAGGGTTGAAATACATGCCTACGCCACTCATTTTTTCACCGACTTCAGGCTGCACTGTGCCTTCCAGGAAATCCGCTATTAAAGCGGGTTGTCCGAGCTGCCCACCCTCCGGATCGATCCACAGCACTTCCGGTACGGGCACTTCCCCCCAGGCAGCTTTCAGCACCTGACACTCCCTTAAGCGATACGTTTCGACAATGGATTCCTTGGGATCCATGCGCACCATTAATTTGCGGGTTTCTCTTGCTCCCGAAGGTCCTTGCCAAACCAGGTCAAAAGTAAATTGCTCTTTTGACGCGCCGCCGGACAGCCGTTGTAAATTGAGCACTTCAATATCTGTTTGCCCGGTTTCATTTTTTAAGAATTCGACCAGTGGCTTATGAAGCCTGGTGAAATCCAGATTCTGCCCGGCAGTTTCCTTGCGCTTATAAAGCTTTCGGGTAAACATTTCATCAACAACCCGTTCTACCGGGTACCGGCTGCGTATATCAGCAATCCAGGCTGCTGAAGGACTGGTACGATTGGTCTGTGTAGTCGTGTAATTATTCATGGGTGCTCCATAAAAATATAAGGTATAGAGGCTCCGTAATTAGTTATTAATATTAGCTACACGCAGATACTCATTTTCGTATAGTAAATCGGCTATATCGGCCTGTTGTTCGGCTGCGGGGTCAAAACCAAGTCCTTTTACCCAGGAGCGTTCCCGGATTTCTATTGATTTGAAGAAGGGCTTCAGCAGAGCTTCAAAATCTTGTCGAACCTGTACTGGCATTTCCGGTTGCAGCTGAATAAATTCACACAGAAACTCCTTCATATTTTCGTTGCTGCCGCGAATGAAAAGGTAGGGGCGAAATGCAGTTTGATCAGCGGGATTGTCGTGTTGAAAGTGTTTATTTACTTTTTCTACAACAACGCCAAGCGTTTCGTTTGTTCCTGCTTCAGCGTTAGCTGCGTCAGCATCAAGGATAGTCAATACATCCTGTAAAATGCGCTTATATTCCTGATTTTCAAAAAGCTCATAATGAAACACTTTGTCTTGAATAGTACCTAAAAAACCAAGTGTAGCGGCGACAATGCCAGCCTGCTCCTGAGCAAAGCGGTCAGTGAGGTTGGGCATGACCACTTCTTCAATGGTTTTTTTCATGCCGGATAGGAATTGTTCAATTTCAGGACTCATGGACTTGGCCTTCTCCAGTTATTTTATTTTGGTAGCCCGGTTTCTCTATGCGAGCATAATAGGGCATCGATTGATTTGACTAACTAAAGTTTTGCGTTGAAATCCTCTTTGCAAAGATCCTGAACCTCACCCCAGCCTTTGATTCCGCCTTTGTCCCAGCGGCAAAACGAATGGCTGAGGAACATCAATGGCCAGGCTAACCAGGGATTTGAGGTCATTGCTGTACCGGTGAAATTGTGCACTTTGCCACGTACATCCTCAACTTCGAGGTCGAAAAACTGGTGCGAATAGCCGTTGCGATGTAGTTTTCCCGATCCGCCTTTGAGTCCAAATACCTCATTGCCTTCACGCACATAGCCATGAACGATGGCAGGGTAGTTATCCAACTGTTGCGGATCAACCAGGTACAGGCAGTGGATGCTGGTGTCGTTTTCAAAATTGGCGTTCATCCAGCAAAAATTCTTTAATTGCTTTTCGTCACGCAGACCCCAACTGTGATCCATGCTGGACACACAATCTACACTATAGGTTTTGCCGCGTATGTTTAATGTCCCGGTAACGTGGCCGCTCTGATCCCAGTGACCGGCATAGGCGGCGCTGCTGATAACATCGTCTTCATGAACCTGATCAGCTAGCGGGTCCATTTTAGGATCGTGGATATCATAGGGCTCCATCAGGGCCCGATATTTAACATCAAAGCTGACACCATTCTTGTCATCAAAGCGCAGATGATAGTCCATCACTGGTTTGGTACAGGTAATAGCCAGGCCGTTTTCCAGTTTAAAATCATCCAGATCGCCTTCCGGCATAGGCAGGTGCATGTGGCAATCCGAGTAGAGGATTTCGTGAGGTGTATTGGAGATGCCATCAAAGATAGTCACACTGGATAAAACTGCGCCCAGATTAGGCTTGGCTTGCACATAGACTCCCACGTGGATATTTTCCTCGGGGATGTAAAAACCAAAATAATTGGTTTCTGCCCAGGTGTAATGGTCAGAAGTGGGTGGATGGAAATAGACGTCGTTTTCAGTAATCAAGTGGCTTCTCCCGCTCAGTTGTCTGCGATTCTCATCGTCAGGTTATACAATATCCTTGCTTAGCTGCGTAAGTAGACGAACCTGGTGGCCAATGTTGTTTGTTTCAGTAACTTGCCATCTGGCAATGTCAGTCTATCGCGTCTCATAATTTGTAAAAGGGTGGTGAGCCCGTTTTTATCAGGTAACAAGCTAGTGGGTCAAGACCAATGTGTTTGCGTTAAGCCTTGCCAGGTTATGGATGAACCAGAACAGGGTAAATGTGACCAGGGCTTATTAGCGGTGGCCATCCGGGATTACCCTGTCTTCCGGCTGTTATTCACTGTCGATATAAGTGTAGAATGTACAGTCTATAGTAATGGTTTAAGGAGAATATGGGAAATGCGTCGGTTTTTGTCTCTGGGCGACACCATGAATTTGCGGCATATGGGTGGTTATCAAACTCGTCACGGGGCTAAAACGCGCGCAGATAAATTATACCGTTCAGGTTTTTTGAATATATCCGGGGATGATCAAATCGCCCTGTTTGAAGAGTTGGGCATTAGTACCATCTATGATTTTCGCAGTCCCATGGAAAGAGGAAAAAATGATTTACAGGTAGGTGGTCGTACAGAGGTTGTCGAACTGGGTATGCTGGTAGCCAGCGTCGAAAATCTGTGGGATATGCTGATGGCCGAAGGACTAACCCCAAAAGGGGCTGAAAAAATTATGAGGGAGCGTTACCGGGAACTGACTAGAGAAGAGATTCCAGGTTATCGGGCCATGTTTGAACATATGATGGCAAATGAAGGCGGTATTTTGGTTATGTGTTCTTTTGGTAAGGACAGGGCGGGCATAGCTTCTGCATTGCTGCTGAGTGCATTAGAAGTCGATGAGGCGTATGTCGTGGAAGATTATCTGCTTTCCTCAAATGCCTACGCCGATAAAAACGCGGCTATTGGCAAATTCCAGCACTTTTTTAATTCGGAAGGATTGCCGGTAGACGAGAGCATAGTGCTACCTATTCTTGATGCGAGATTAGACTACCTTGACACAGCATGGCAGGTGATGAAAGAAAAGTCCGGATCGCGAGATAACTTCATGCTTGAAGAATTGGGCATCGACCAGGCGGCAAGAGAGCATTTGAAGCAACGGTTTACTCACTAAAACGAACAGAAGGTGATGATTACAAACAACAAGGAACGATAATGATCCAGGCTAACGATGACAAGCGGCACCAGGCTCAAACAGACGATATGCAGTGGGGTGAAAGCTGGTACTTTAATTGCTACGACCCGCAGAACAAGGTCGCCATGTTTACTCGAATGGGCTTGTATCCGAACAAGGGTGTGGCCAATATGGCGGTACTGATAGCGGTGGATGGCCGCGAAGTCTACAACCGTGGATGGCATAACCTTCCTTTACCCGATGGTGATATCGATACTGGCATTTCTCTCGGTGGGGTGACTTATACGGCTATAGAGTTACTGAAAAGTTACCAGCTTGATTTTGCAGATGATCTGACTCCGTTAAGTTTTGATTTGAAATGGGAGGCCCTGATGCCTCCGCACAACGCAATGGAGGGGCGGGAGCTTAATCAGGCGACCAGCTTTCACCTTGAGCAGGCAGGTAAAATAACCGGCGTTCTAAAACTTCGCGATCGGGAATGGCAGATCAATGGTGTTGGCAATCGTGATCATTCCACTGGTTCAAGAAATTGGGCTGCGTTCACCCATCACGAACTGGCCTGGCCGGTATTTGATGATGGGACCGCTCTGGGTATCATCCGCATTCACTTTGAGGGTGGTGAATCGGCAGATCTGTGTTGGGCTTACACAGATGATACGCTGCTGCCTCTGTCACTGGAAGAATTTACGACAACCTTAAACGACGAAGGACGTGCGACTTCGGCCAAAGTTATCGCCGTAGATGATAAAGGCCAACGCTACGACATTGACTGTATTCGCCAGGCTATCTGTCACTGGCCTTTCGACGGATATGTGCTTAATGAAGGGGCCTTCGAGTTTCGTTTGCCCGATGGCCGTATAGGCTACGGTTTACTGGAGTTGGGTTGTCGACTGGGTTCTCCTTAGTGTACCTCGTCACTCATAATGTAACATTCAGAGTGACGAGGTACACTGGTTGCTGACAAAAGCATAGGTTTGGTCACCTTGGCAAAAAATTGCGTAACCAGGCTAAGCGTATAACAATTCCGAAATAAGTTTCAGTTCTGAAAAAATGACAATCCCTGGTCAAAAAAGAGCGTCGAATAATAGGCCAGAGAAGCCGGTTGCAGTGCTGGCCGCTGGCAACAGTTACTGTTAGAATGGGCTACGGTTTCAACAAGCAGAGGTCGATTGAGTGCCTGCATCACTACTGGAGATTATCGATCTCGGAAATGGAGAGGTCGTCCTGAAACGGGCGGATGACGACTCGGAGCCGCTGGTGCGAATCAGTTTCTCCGACGAAAGCCGCGCCTACCTGATGGACAATGGGCTGGAAGTGGCCAAAGCCATGATGCAGGCCGGCATACAGGTGGCAGCCATGATTGTCGAGCAGGGAGAAATGGAAATAGAAACGTCTATGGAAGCCCCCCGCATACTGCACTAGCAGCCATCAATTGCCGCGGCGCAGCACACCCACGCTCAGGCCCTCGATGGTGAACTGTTGTTCGCGCAAATCCACCACAATCGGCTCGTAATCTGAATTTTCCGGTAGCAACTCCACCAGATGTTTCTGCCTGGTCTTGTGCAGACGCTTGACGGTCACTTCGTCGTCGATGCGCGCCACTACGATATCCCCGTTATTCGCCGCCGGTGTACTGTGCACGGCGAGTAGGTCGCCATCAAAAATACCCACCTCGATCATGCTGTCTCCCTGGACTTGCAGGAAATAGTCCGCCGGGGGTTTGAAGAAATTGGAGGGCAGGTCGCAGTAGTCTTCAATATTCTCTTCGGCCAATACCGGGTTGCCCGCCGCCACACGGCCTACGATGGGGATACCCGCGCTATGGGGCAGGCGGATGCCGCGGGAGGCGCCGGGGATTATTTCAATTGCGCCCTTGCGAGCCAGGGCCTTGAGGTGTTCTTCGGCGGCGTTGGCCGACTTGAAACCCATTTCCCGGGCGATATCTGCGCGGGTAGGAGGGTAGCCCGTCTCGTCTATGTGTTGACGAACGATATCCAGCACTTGCTGTTGACGCTGTGTAAGCTTTTCCATCACGGGCACCATCTGTCTATTTGTACAGGTGCTGTGATTATATACAGTAGATGTGCCGTGCGCAACGCCCGGTCAGTATTCCTCGACGCCGTACATCGTGTCCGGTTCGATAAAGTTCAGCGGGTTACCCCAGTCCTGTGGGTGCATAGGTAGATCCGGATCCAGCAAGTCCTCATCATCCAGCTCGAATGCCGTACGCCAGTCTTCCGGGGCCTCGGCGCGCTGCAACAGCATTTCTCGCCAGGCGTCCAGGTCGTATTCTGAGACTTCGCCGTCCAGGTACTGGGTTTCTATAGTCAGGGAGGATGGGTCCCAGTCGATGACTTCAAACAGTGCCCCTGCCTGCAAATCCTTGTACCACCTGCCGATGACGGGAGCGAGCATTTTCATTGACTTATTCCTCTACCTTTTTTTATTGGTGGGTTGACCAAACATACCACGCTGGAAAAGCCTGTCCATTATGTGAAATCGGTATAAAAAAATGGCTGTAAATTACAGAATTTATGTCCAGAAATCTTTTCATCACAGATCAAGCAGTTGCAATAGACTTCAAGAGTTGACTTAAGTCTGTGCTGGGCTTTATATATCAGAACTTGCACAATACAAGCTCTGGACATAAGTAAATTGTCTAAAAAGAGCGAACTCTTCATTGACCCAGGTGGTCGGAGCACTAGACGTGGACACAATTTCGCAGGTCGTTACACCTATAAGTGAATATCTGGAACTGGATACACAGGTCGTCGCCCTGGCCCTGTTGTCGCTCTGTGGCGCTGCTGCCCACCTGTTGCTGGGGGTAGTGGTTCGACGCCTGCACCGGGTTGCCAAAGCCAGCGCCCAGCGCTGGGATGATGTCCTTATCACATCACTGGAGACCCCGATCCGGGTGGTGCTGTGGGTACTGGTCGCCTATCTGGCCCTGGAGGTCTACCCACTGGCTACCGGTTTGCAGGAGTCCCTGGTGCAGGCTTACGATACAGCCCTGGTGTTCCTGTTGGCCTGGTTCCTGCACCGTCTGATAAGCGGAGTCGAGCGGGAAATGCTGGCGGAGGATCGCGGCCGCACAGCGTCCTCTGACAGGGCCACGGTGCGCGCTACTGCGAAACTGGCGCGGATCACCCTGTGGATGGTGATCGGCTTGTTGGTGTTACAGAGCATCGGGGTCACCATCTCCGGCTTGTTGGCGTTTGGCGGCATTGGCGGCATCGCTGTGGGCTTTGCCGCCAAGGACCTGTTGGCCAATTTCTTTGGCGGCCTCAGTATCTACCTGGACAGGCCTTTTACCAATGGCGACTGGATTCGCTCGCCGGACAAGCAAATTGAGGGTACGGTGGAGGATATCGGCTGGCGCCTGACGCGTATTCGCACCTTCGACCAGCGGCCACTGTACGTACCCAATGCGGTGTTCAGCCAGATCTCGGTGGAAAATCCCTCCCGCATGTTCAACCGCCGTATCTATGAGACCATCGGTATTCGCTACCAGGACGCGGACAAAATGGAGGCTATTGTCGATCAGGTGAGAACAATGCTCGAACACCATGAGGACATAGACCCGTCTCGCACCCTGATTGTCAATTTTGTATCGTTTGGACCCTCGTCACTGGATTTTTTCGTTTACACATTTACCAAAACCACGGTCTGGGTGGATTTTCATAAGATAAAGCAGGACGTATTGTTGAAGATTCTGGATATTATTCACGCCAATGGCGCGGATGTCGCCTTTCCCACAAGGACGTTGCAAGTGGAGCAGCTTGCAGCGGAGCCCGGCTCGTGAAACAACTGGCCATTATTGGCGGCACCGGCGTGGATGAACTGGAGGGTTTGGAGATTGTACAGTCCCACACCCCGCAAACACCATTTGGCGTGCCCTCCCGGGCCATACAGGAGGGCAGGCTGGGAGATACTCGTGTGTTCTTTTTGCAGCGTCATGGCAGCCCCGGAGCTATCCCGCCGCATTTGATCAACTATCGGGCCAATATGTGGGCGCTACAATCCCTGGGTGTCGACGATATCGTTGCCATTAACGCCGTTGGTGGTATCAACGAATCCATGCGGCCGGGGGCCCTGGTGATTCCCGACCAGGTGATAGATTACACCTGGGGGCGGGAACACAGCTTCGATGACGGGGCTGACGGTGGGCTGATGCATATTGACTTCACCGAACCCTATGACCGCGAATTGCGGCTGGCGCTCGTAGCGGTGGCACAAACCAACCGGATTCCTCATGAGGCCTCCGGCGTGCACGGCGTAACCCAGGGCCCGCGCCTGGAGACGGCGGCGGAAATCAACCGTATGGCGCGCGATGGCTGTGATGTGGTCGGTATGACCGGTATGCCGGAGGCCTCCCTGGCGCGCGAGTTGGGGCTGGCCTATGCCTGCGTGTGCATGGTGGTGAATCCGGCCGCGGGGCTTGGCGACCTGCCCATCTCGCTGGAGACGATGCGTGAAACCCTGCAGCGGGAGGCCGCTGTGGTCAGGCGGCTGTTGCAGCAATTGCTGACCCGTCGCTACGGCGGCTGATTACCGCCAGCTTCGGCCTGCGCCATGGCTTCGAGGTCTGCCGCCGTCAGGGGTGTCAGTTTGGCCACCACGCCCAGCATGGGGTGATCTATGTAGTGCACCTCTGTACTGCGCATACGCCGCTCCTGTTGCAGCAGTACAGCGTGTCGGTAGGGGTAAACGGGGCCCAGTTCTTCGTCTGTTACCGTCAGTTCTCCTGCCCCCTCAGGCAATGATGTCGGCTCGGGTTCGCTGGCCCAATCGCCGGTAAGGCTTTCCGGTTCCGGCAGCGCCTCGATAATCAGTGACGGGGGCCCCAGGGGCGGTGGTGGCATCCGCCACACGCCGGGCAGGTAATCTCCCGGGGTATTCAACCAGAGATTGGTTTCCAGGTGCAGGTAACGGGACAGGTAGAGCTTGATGCTGCCCTGTAAACGCGGCCATTGCCCGGTATCCCCGGACCTGTCCAGGATGATGGGCAGGGCACTGGCCTGATCGACGACAGGCTGTACCCAGGTCCGGTGGAACAGCGTCTGGTACTTGCCGCTGCGCTGCATATAGGCCGCTTTGCCGCGAAATTCCAGTTGTGTGCCGGGCAGTGTGACAAAAGGCCTGGGGAGCAGCGCAATTTGATCGGGGACGGATTTATCCACCTCGCTGTCGGCGTGATACTGCGCCAGATTGTCTTCGACGCGCCCCGGTTCCACCAGAAAATGTGCCGCGCTGGGATAGGCCAGGTCGGGAGTGGGCTCCCATTGTTCCGTGGGTTGCGCCGACTCGTGGCTGAATATCAACAGCTCAACCCGCCACCAGCGGTCTTGCTGAGCGAATGCCGGGATTGCCAGCAGCACAGCCAGGGCTGCCACAGTGCGGGCGGTAAGGCGAAAATGTCGATTCTGTATCAAGCGGCGTCCTCTTCGGCGTCGATGGTAAAAGATTCCAGCAGCTCTTCCAGGTACTGCTGGCGTTCCCGGGTGTCGGGTAAGTGTTGTTCGAAGCGCAGTCGCGTGGCCCCTGCCAGTTTATAGGACAGGGGATCGGACTGGACAAGCTTGACCAGACTCAGCGGGTTCACCCGTGTTGTTTGTTTGAAGTCGATACTACCACCCTCTGGCCCCGCATCAATGGCGCGAATACCCAGGGCCTGGGCCTTGAGGCGCAGGCGCGATACCTGGAACAGGTTGCCCACTTGCGGGGGCAACAGGCCGAATCGGTCGATCATCTCCACCTGTAAATCCCTTAATTCACTATCGTTGGCGGCCGCCGCAATTCTCTTATAGAGGATCAGCCGGCTATTGACGTCGGGCAGGTAATCATCGGGTATCAGCGCCGGCAGGTGCAGGTTCACTTCAGTGCCCTGATCCAGGGGGGCATCGACGTCGGGTATATCACCGCGCTTCAGGGCATCTACCGCCCGGTGCAGCATATCCATATAAAGGGTAAAGCCGACACTGTGGATTTGCCCGCTCTGCTCATCGCCCAACAACTCCCCCGCGCCGCGAATCTCCAGATCGTGCGTGGCCAGCAGGTAACCGGCTCCCAGGTCGCTGGCGGCTTCTATCGCTTCCAGGCGTTTACCCGCATCCGGCGTGATGGCGGAGCGGGGCGGGCACAGCAGGTAGGCGTAGGCCTGGTGATGAGAGCGGCCCACGCGACCGCGCAACTGGTGCAATTGGGCCAGGCCGAATTTGTCGGCGCGCTCAATAATAATGGTGTTGGCATTGGGGATGTCGATGCCGGTCTCGATAATTGTGGTACACAACAGAATGTGGTGGCGCCGATGGTAAAAGGCCGACATGACCTGTTCCAGCTGCGTTTCTCGCATCTGGCCGTGGGCCACCCCTATGCTCAGATCCGGCAGCAGTTCACGCAGTTTACGCGCGGTCTCTTCGATGGTCTTTACCTCGTTATGCAGATAGTAGACCTGGCCCCCGCGCAGGGTTTCGCGCAATACGGCTTCCTTGACCAGGGCTATATTATGTTCGCGCACAAAGGTCTTGATAGACAGCCGCCGGGCGGGCGGGGTGGCGATGATGGACAGGTCGCGCATGCCGCCCAGGGCCATGTTCAGAGTGCGGGGAATAGGGGTAGCAGTCAGGGTCAGGATGTCCACTTCGGAGCGCAGTGCCTTGATTACCTCTTTTTGTTTAACGCCGAAGCGGTGCTCCTCATCAATGATCAACAGGCCGAGGTCATCGAACCTGAAGTCACTCTGTAACAGTTTGTGGGTGCCCACCAATATGTCGATGTCACCGGATGCCACCGCGCGCGTAATGTCGGCCAATTGTTTGGCGGATTTGAAGCGTGATACCACCTCTACCGTAACGGGCCAGTCGGCGAAGCGGTCACAGAAGGAATTGTAGTGCTGCTGCGCCAGCAGGGTAGTGGGCACCAGCACCGCGACCTGCTTGTTGTTGTGGGTGGCGACAAACGCGGCGCGCATGGCGACTTCGGTCTTACCAAAACCCACATCCCCGCAGACCAGGCGGTCCATTACGCGCCCGCTGTGCATATCCTCGATAACTGCATTGATAGTGACTGCCTGGTCGGGGGTTTCCTCGAAGGGAAACGCTGCACAGAATTGCTCGTAGCTGTGCACCTCACGCTTGAAGGCGAAACCCTCCCGGGCTTCGCGCCGGGCATAGACCTCCAGTAACTGGGCGGCAATGTCGTTGGCTTTCTCACTGGCCTTGCGCCGTGCTTTTTCCCATTGGTCCGAGCCCAACTTATGCAGGGGAGCCATTTCCGGATCACTGCCGGCATACCGGCTGATCAGGTGCAGGGAGGCGACGGGTACGTACAGGCGTGCATCCTGGGCATATTCCAGAGTGAGGAACTCTGTCTCCTGCTCATCTATCGCCAGTGTCTGCAGCCCGACGTAGCGACCCACTCCGTGCTCCAGGTGCACGACCGGTACGCCTTCGCGCAATTCGTTGATGTCTTTGAATACGTTGGTTGTTGCGCTGTCATCGCTGCTTTTGCGTCGGCGGCGCTGGGCCACGCGGTTGCCGAACAGCTGCCCCTCACACACCAGGGTGGGATGATCCGGGCCAAAATACAGCCCCCGGTCCAGGGGTGCGGTGGCAATAGCGAAATCCAGACCGGAGGCAATAAAAGTGTGCCAGTCGGCAACGGCCGGTGGTTCCAGGCTGTGTTCGCGCAGCGACTCCAGCAGAATCTCCCGGCGCCCCGCGGATTCGGCGCAGAGTAACACCGGCCCGCGATGTTCCTGCAGGAATGCGGTGAGCTTGTCGGCAGGGGACTGGTTGTGGCCGTCGCTGGCCAGGTCGGGCGGTTGTTGTACTGTCGTTTGCTGGTGCACCGGGGCGTCCGGGTTGTGGCGCAATTCCAGCAGGGCATAGTTGCCCAGTAGCTGGTACAACTCCTCTACCGGGGCGAAACACTTGCGCGGGGGCAACAGGGGCCGCCGTGGATCGATGCCGTATTCCTCGAAGCGGGTTTCAACTTCCTCCCAAAAGTGCCGCGCCGCAACCTGATGATCACCGGTGGTAATGATAGATACATTTTCCGGCAGATAGTCGAACAGGGTGGCGCAGTGCTCAAAAAACAGTGGCAGGTAATATTCACAACCGCTGGGGCTGCGACCGGCACTGACCTCGACATAGGTGGGGCAGCTGTCGTTGTCCACGTCAAAACTGTCATACCAGTTGAGCTGGAAGCGGCTCACAGCGGCGCGATTAAGAGGGTATTCACGGGCGGGGAGCAGGTTGATGGCGTCCACTTTGTCGACTGTGCGCTGGCTCTCTGGTTCGAAGGTGCGCAGCGTATCCACCTCGTTGTCCAGCAGGTCGATACGGTAGGGTAGTTCGCTGCCCATCGGGTAGATGTCGAACAGGGAGCCGCGCAGGGCGTACTCGCCGTGTTCGTAAACCGTCTCTACATTGATGTAGCCATTGCGTTGCAGGTTGCGCCTGAACGCGTCGATGTCCAGTGTCTGGCCCGCCTGCAACACCAGGCTGGAACCGG
>Ga0164315_10000510_pt1 | contig 27030 bp, 36 predicted proteins | sample GuaBasSedimGuay6_FD_113737 | JGI IMG/M metagenome (GOLD analysis project Ga0164315, IMG submission 113737) | Subseafloor sediment microbial communities from Guaymas Basin, Gulf of California, Mexico - Guay6, Core 4569-2, 0-3 cm | ecosystem: Environmental > Aquatic > Marine > Hydrothermal vents... | reverse complement strand
GGCAGTACCTCCTACTGGGCAAGAGCAATATACCGCATGGCGAAATTACTGGAACCTCACAAGGGGGCAGGACCAACTTCGTATCGCTAACGCCGCTGCTCTTTTTATCTATCTTAATAAAACTTGCTTCAACGGACTTTACCGAGAAAATGCCAAAGGAGAATTTAATGTCCCCTGGGGCAAGCGAGACTTCCCGGATCAGGACTACGACAATATAGACAACTGTGCCTTATCCTTAATTCACGCCGAAATTCTATGCCAACCATTCCAGTCATCAGATCCATCCTCTCGTGATTTTGTTTATGTGGACCCACCATACGACAAAACCTGTGATGCATCTTTCACTAAATACACCAAGCACGACTTTGACACGCAGGACCAAAAAGACCTTGCCGCGTGGGCCAATGAAAAGTCTGCCAAAGGTGTTCAAATACTTCTTTCCAACTCTGACACACCATTAATCAGGTCCCTCTACTCAGACTTTAAATTAATAGAAGTCAAGAATGGGCGAGCAGTAGCCGCCAAAAGTTCGAGCCGAGGAAAAGTCACAGAACTCCTCATTAAGAACTACTAAAGCAACGATATGATTGGATAATGATATGAAAAAAATAGGATTAGATATATCTCTCCAGGCCAGTCGCGACGAAGGTTATCTCACAATGGAGTACGAACCCCGCGATTTTAAAGAAAACCCCAAATCTGCAAACTGCACATTTAAAGCTACCCTACCGTATTTTATTCGCGCTGAACTGGGCTGGCTTTTTAATGGGTATAATATAACAATAATGAGCGCATATCGAAACTGGGATGATCTCTATGAGACATACCTGGAGCAACGAGATACTGACACCATAGAGCATGAAAATCTCCCGAACCCACGCCCCTTGGATGTGTTACAATTAGCCGAAACCGTTAACCAACTCGGCTACTTGGATACTCAAGGTCTAATGCTCGACCAACTCAAATATGAGAACGAATTAAAGGACAAAGCATGGGCAAAAGCCCGTAAAGAAAGGAAGAAATGAACGAAGCTAATCGCCAGATCTCAAAATTACAGCAAGCCATCTCTACAATCACAGATGAGCTAACGCTAAAAATAAGCACCATAGTCTATTTAAAAAACACCTTTGGTGCGAAAAACATTCTTAAGATTGCTATTACAACCATCGCAAATCGCTTCTCTATTAGAGCTCATGTCCCAGGGTATTCAAACCAAGCGATGGTACTGAAGGACAATAATTTTATACTCACAGACAGCCCACATGGACGTGTCTACAAAAAAGAACGGGACGGAGTTACCATCAAAATAGACACAACACCCATTGAAGTGCTCGACCCTTCAGCAGGCGACATGATAATAACCAATGCTCAGCTAAGGGCTCTCATTCTTGACCTTGGCGCAAACCCATGCTGCGTGTGTCAGTCGCATATGGTTGATGCTCCTCACGAATGCAATTTTAAATTACTCCCAAAGTTTTTAGAGGACGAACAATGAACATCAAATCTCTAATTGCAGAAATCTCCAAGACATCTCAAATCCACGGATCTTGCACAGAAACAAACATTGATTGGATTGAAGAGTCCGTCTCGGAAGACGGCAGCACAATTTCCCTAACCTTCCACCCCAAACCAGAATCGCATGACGCAGCACCAACCACAAAGAACATATGCCCTACATGCAAATCATGGATCGATCCATCAGACTTGCCAGTAAAAGCCCCGGTATTTCCGTTCTTTTGTGCAAAATGCTCAGAACCAATTCACCGCGAAACTATGCTAAATCTATCATTGCCTCCTCATTGGTGGGCGAGATACAGATCAAATCCTGCCCGATGGTACGATCAAGCAACACGAAAGGACCACGATGACCCACGAACCTAAACTGACCCCGGAAATCATAGACTCAATAATCTCCACAAAAAAAACAATAATGGCACATTATACTGCTGCCAAGGAAGATCTTAAACAAGTCAGACTCCTGGCATCAAAATCGTTCACAGGCCTTAGCGTCAAAACCCATAATAAAAGACTCGCCGTAAAGATTTCAAGTGCAAATCATCAAACATTAATGCTTGACCCTCCGCCCCTCTCGCACGAGGAAGAACTAGATGTCATAATCCGCAATGACCTAATAGCAGATCTCAAGCTCAATGACTATGTCCCCAGTTTAATTTTAAGCAAAATTTTGCCACTGGGGTTTTGTGTAAGCAAGCCCTCCCTCGTCAAATTATCCAAACAACTTGTGTCCGATAAACACTTCCCTGCTGCTGCTATAGCAAGCGTATCTCATCTCTTCGACAGGCCAGGCCCCAACAACTTGCCATCGGCTGTATTCGCTGAGATGATCTTGAATCCCGGAGTGTATTCATCGGGCCCTCCCCGTCAAAAGGCTGTTATGGTATTCCTAAGATGGCTAGAATATATGATCTTAAAGTTCTGTAAGCATACTTTCCCAGGCAAAGCCCGAAAGCCCGAAATTATAGAAGCTATCAAGATTGCCACAAAGCCCCAGACCACACCCCCGCCTCAATTTCCGTGGGTAATTAGCATTCCAGAACTAACAATTACCATACCTCACCTAGCACCTACAACCATCAAGATTCATGACGCTTCCGCAATAGACCAAATAAACCGTTATTTCAAAAGCAACCACGAAATCTATATGCGATATATGGATAGGCTATAACGAAATATCGTCCTCTTAGACGGTATAAGCCAATAGTAGCAACTTACATCAATCTTGGAGGGTTGATATGCTGATAGAAAAATCCCCGACCCCATGCACCAAGTGCGGTAAAAAAGATGTAGTCCTTTCTACGGAAGACACAGGGAACATAAAGTCCTTGTGTCTAAATTGCGGCGACGTAAACTTCAGGGAGGACTACTATGAGAAACTCAATTAACAGCCACCCCATCCCTCCCCCTTGGGAGGGAACCATAACAGATTCAATAGACCACATGCTTTCAAAAGGGCTTTCTTTTACCTTGAAGACATCCAAAGCCTTTCGTAAGCGCATTACCAGATCTATCAAAACAAAACACCACATCGATACCGAGTCCGTCATCAACCTTATTGCCTTATCGACTACAGAAGACCCAAATAATTATAGCTTGCGATATTGTCAAAGTATGTTAGATAATATTGATACAACAGAAGTCGATGACGAAACACTTGCTGAGTTAGTAAATGTAGTGTCATCACTAATCGTAGTAGACGGGATCAAGCGAGCACTTGAGGGCGAACCAAACAGGCTTATAAGACCCGGCATAACTGAAAGGACACCTAATGATTTTAATCATACCTGGGCCAATGTGTTCGGGAAAAAGTGAGCACGGACAGAAACAGTACATGAATGACCCATACAATTCTATCGTATTGAAACCATGGACAGCCGACAGGGATGGCCCTTTCTTAGTGTCCAGGGCCACGGATATAAAGATCGCCGCCAGGATGGTAGATCCATCAACAATCCTTGGTGCAATTGCCTATGCCAAAGCACACGGTTACAAAAACATAATTATAGATGAAGCTCATGACTTCCCGGGGCCAAGGTATCTTTCACCATACAAAAACCTAAATATATTCATCTATGGACTAAACAGGTGGGCAGACGGAACCCGAACTTGGCTATCACGTGGGATTTCTCCGTTTGAGTATCAGAAACGCCCTCTCTTTGCAGTGTGCGATAAGTGTGGATCAAAAAAGGCCGAATACACAGCCCACATTTCCGGCACCAACCGAATAACAGCCATCTACAAACCATTATGTAGCAAATGTATGTTCACCCATCTCACGAACAAACAAACAGAAATAGATTTAAAACCCATCAAAACATAGTTAACAAAAAGGCCCTAATCATATGCCTATAGAATTTAAAAAAGGAAACATCTTTGACCAAGATGTGGAAGTGTTCGTGAACCCAGTAAATTGTGTGGGCGTACTTGGAGCGGGTCTTGCACTCGCATTTTCAAAAGAATTCCCATGGATTATTGCCCCATATAAAAAAGCATGCCAATCCAATGAATTGAAAATTGGGGCAGTACAATACCTGCTCCGCGACCTCCCAGTACGAACCCACTCTATAATAAATTTCCCCACCAAAGACCATTGGAAAAATAAATCCCTACTATCCCACATAAAGCTTGGGCTAAAAGATTTAAGGTCTACGATAATCCAGTGCTCAATTCACTCAATAGCCATTCCCCCGCTTGGATGTGGGCTCGGCGGATTAAAATGGCCCAGCGTAAAAAAACTAATAACCAGTCAGCTGTCCGACCTACCAACATGCCTAGTAATTATCCTGGAGCCAACAGGAGGTCAATTCTCGAAAGGATTCAGATAGTGCAACTCGAAAAAAAAATACTACACGAAATCTCCCCAACCGTGCAAAACTGGCTCAGTTCCATTAAAGACAAACTATTGATGGAAGAACTATCAAAATCAATCTATGTAGCTGGCGGAGCCATAACTTCGGTAATTATCGGCGAAAGCATAAGAGACATCGATGTTTACATTAACAATATAAAAACAGCATCCAAATTAATAGCATACTACACCAACAGATTGCAGAGCCTTCCCTCAGCGGAAAACATACTTCTTTATCAAGAAGAAACCCATGAAGGCATAAGGATAAAAACCACGGGCCAATCGTACACAAATTACGAGCCACCGTCTGTACCATTAGGCTCAGAGCACCCTATATACATATCAGAAACAGCTATGTCATTCAGAAGCGGAATACAAGTGATCCTGGGCTTTGTAGGCTCTCCAGAATCAGTCCTTAAAAGATTTGATTTTGAACATGCTCGTAACTGGTGTGACCTGACCTCTGTATACCTTTCGGCAGATGCGATACTATCCATAGCTCAGCGTCGCCTGACATTTACCACCGCAACCCAATACCCGCTAGCCAGCCTCTTTCGTCTCCGTAAATTCGTAAAACGCGGATGGAAGATATCACCAGGTGAAATACTAAAGATAATACTATGCACCAATAGGCTCAATTTATTCGACCCACACGTATTAAGGGAACAGCTTGTAGGAATTGATCTCGCATATTTTGAGAATATTTTTTCCGCATTATTCAGCCACCCCCACGACGAAAATCTTTCATTAAAAACTATATCCGATGCCATTGATAGCAAATACAACACGGAGGGCACTCATGCCGATAATTATTAGAACGCCCCGCGAAATAAAGGAACAAAATGAAGCTGATTTTGCCTACAAGGCAGGAGTTGCTGTCGGTAAATCTAAGCTACTTCAAGCGCTTTTGATAGCAAAAGCACAGCCTTCAGCAGCATGCACAGATCTCCCTGAGTTTTACTCAGGGCTCACTGATATCATTAAATCACTTATCAAAATGTTAGAAACCCAAGAGCCCAAACACGTTAAATCTAACATCGAAAAACTCAAGCTAATGAATCTCAAAGAGAAAGATAGCACCAATGAAACAAACCAAAACAAGCCTTCTATGGCTTAGCTCCTGGGAGAAGGCCAATGCCCTGGCAAAAAATGCAATCGAATTACTGGACACTCAGAGAGGCAAGGACTGTCTCCGCCTCTCCGAAGCCAAACATCTCGAAAAAGCAGCAAACGCCCTCGAAAAGGCCGACACCCTATTGCGGCAAATGCCAGGAGCGTCACAGTTATATCAATGTGAATTTTGCGGAGAAAAGCTTTCTCAAAAATTCAGCCATGCCGTAATAATGGCTATTCATATCAAACAATGTAAAGGACTCGACAACAATGAAAATTAAAGACTCAGAAGTACCCATAAAATACAATGCTACTGCACCCACAAAAACAAACAAGAGAGCAAAAGATCTTTCACCACAGCCAAACCCAAAAACAATGTCAGAAGGAGAACTTATTGGGGTATTCCTTGGTAAAGATAAAGAAATGGCTGGGCTACAGCTCCTTGAAAATTATAATGGAATTTCCGGACTTTCTCAAGCAACCGTCTTGCATCTAATCGGGGTTGGCAAAGCCCCTCCTGCTGGAGCCCTGAGGATAAGATGTGCGTATGAGCTTGCAAACAGGTTGGCGATTGCACGTCGTCCTATGGCTCAGAAAATATCAGACGCCACTGATGTGTGGAATCTTCTTGGGCATGAAATGAAACATCTTGACCATGAGCAATTCCGCGTTCTTCTTCTTGGCGGCAGAAACGAATTACTCTCCATTGAAACCATAGCCACAGGGCAGCGTGACTCCTGCGTAGTTCACAGCAGCGATGTATTTAGATCGGCATTACTGCGCAAGGCGTGTTCTCTTATTCTCATGCACAATCATCCATCGGGAGACCCCTCACCAAGTCCTGAAGACTGCGCCATGACTAGAAAGATTGTCTCTGGCGGCTCTTTAATTGGCATTTCCGTACTCGATCATATTATAATTGGCTCTGACTCATATTGCTCTCTTCGCGAAGAGGGCCTAATCGGATAGGATTACAATGATAAACTCAGCAGGCGTAAAAACTTCTACATGTAACGAAACAGGAACCACAACATTAACCTTCGACGGAAAGCATTCCACAATATCTACCGTAAGCAACGGTTATTCTTGGTCATCTCCAGAGACCATCCTTGACACAACCACCTATGCTACACAAAGACTGGCCATGCTTGAAGCACTAGGGGCTATCGCCCCAGTTGAGACCGTGGCTGTATACATGGTAGATTATGATGTCAATGCAACAGATATCGTAATGGATAGAATTGAAGCCATACTTCAGGTCAATATTTCCCCAATCCCAGGCAACTTTACCATCTTAGATGGCATTTTGACTGATCTCGAGGAGGTAGAAGCTAATGCCCAAACACTCGAATTCGAATGATCCTACTTACGAAAAGATCCTCTCCGAAATACGACTAATGTTCAAGGTACTTGAACCAAACACAATTACAGGGTCTAGTTTCGAAGAGGCTGGAAAAGCCATTATCGTAAATACCTACCTTAACAAAAAGAACAAAAACTCATACTACTCATTAGCCAAGATGCTACGGACTTGCTATTTCAAGAGAATAAGTATTCTCAAGTTCAGGAAATCCATACCCTCCGATTCCAACACGATTAGCGTAACCGTTGAGATTAAGGAAGGGGAGGCTAGCTGAGAGGTGGGTTTTTTATATTGAGGTGAGATAGGGTGCGTGTTAAAATACTTAAGTTCCGTTAACCTGTTACGAATGGATTTTCAATGCGCATCCCTGACACCATGAGGCGGGCAATTTGCGAAGATTGCTCACTTAAGCTTCAACAAAAAGACCGTATTTGCTGTATAGATCCCTATTCTGAAAAAAACACTACTGGACGAGTCGCAAGAATCAACCTTTGTGAAAAATGTTTCGACCAAAGAGTGGCAGCCCAGCTATCCTACAACAATGGCGATATAACATTGAAAGAATTTAACGAAATCAAAAACCCGCCCCAGGTTACAGAAAAGCCTGGGCGCAAAGCCGAAAAGAACCGGCGTAAAGCGGATCGCCGCAAAGCCCAACTAAAGCGCAAGATAACATTTACCCAAGAGGTAGATGAGCTTCTTGAAGACGATCACCAGATATCTTCAGTACACTAACCCCCGCAAGGAGCCCATATGATTGTAAACATGACAGGTTCTCCCTACCTTGAATGGGACGAATCCGCCTTCATTAGTGCCTCGCAAATAGGTGGCGAAATAGTGGACATGCCATATCCAAAGCTAATCGACCGCATCAATTCCAGCTCATTATCTTTGGCTGAAATTTCACTTAACACAAAAGCAGTTCTCCCAGAAGCTGCCACAGCCGTGATAGTTGGCACGAATTCAGGGGTCGTCCAACTTCTAATCCAAGCCCTCATCTTGATGCGCATAGACGTCTACATAGGACCTATCCATGTGCGCACATATGGGACGGACATATTTGAGAGGATGAACTAATGCCCAAAAGAACCTACACCACCGATACAACATCGGAAGCCGACCTCTATAAGATTGCTGATATGGTAAGCTTATCAGGGCTCACCATAAAGTACCAACTAACCCCCGGCGAACTTGAGTGGCTTAAATTTATCAAGGGCCGTTATTGCATCTACGATTACATTATCAAACGACTCGATGGCGACATAATCACAATCGACGACACTATCTCAGCGTGGCTCGATAAGGACAACGCGTACTGCGGAAAAGCCACATGCTTATCTGACGAATCCACTCTCCAGAAAATATTCTGGTTCTGCTATTCCGAGACCCCTCAGCCAGACAGGGCGTTCCTTGGAAGGCTATCAACACTTTGTAATGAGCATGTTAACGAGAAGCTTCCTGCCGCCAGAGAACTAATATCAACCGTAATCCAAGATTTGCTCAGTCCCTACATAGAAGCTCAGAAGAAGGCCGATATGTTCTTCATAGAGCCTGCCACAGTTCGCCAGCTTTTCGTGTTCGAACAAGACTACGTTTGGCATATAGATATTTGCTATGGGTATCAAATGTGTAAATGTAGCGATTTCACTTACGAGCAATCATTCGATTCATCAGAACTCACCCCTGAATTTTTAAAAACCCTCGAGGAAGAATTCAACCAAGCAATAGGAGCCACACCAGAATCAGTCTTCATTAATAACTACCTTCACCAACAACAGCAAGACTACGAAACTTTCACACAACTAAAAAACAAATACGGATGGGGTCAATAATGACAGAAATACTAATGCCTGGCGATAAGGTTTACAGCGTGGTTAACGAAGGTACTGAGGATCTGGCGTTGGCACGTTATATAGTTAACTCTATAGATAGAGAGGCTGCTTTTTTAGTCGCACTACACTTGCCCAGCATATCAATTCACAGAACTGAAATATGGAGGAAACACCCTATTGAAACTATGCGCCACGAGCTCATGCGTTTGCGCGGAAAATACACAACTCCCCTTTTTAACGCTCTACAGGTACTGGATGCCAGCCCAACTATGTGTACCGGGTTTTTAGAATTAGCAAAATCAGATATCGACAAAATAAACCTCCCATAAGGAGTCATAATGCCCAAAATACCATGTATGTTCTTGCTTTGCTACCACAACGCCGACACCACTTTCGTGCCTGCTTTTGAAACTTCTTGGGTGACCAGGGAACAGATCCCAGACTTGGCTGAGATTTTCAGCCAAAACTGTGGGCGTCACAAACCCCTTTATACTTTCTCTATCCAATTCAACGGAGCGACTATTTTCCACATCGACTTTGTGTCAATGACTGCTATCAAGCATATGGACTGCCCTGACGAACAGCGATTCAGAATCAAAAGCCCACTCGACCTTAAAGGCATAGACCTTAAACTTCCTGATGAAATAGAATTGAGTTATCCTGAATGAAATACAAGTACGAATGCTATCAGTCGACTCAAGGTGATCTGTGGATTTATCGCGAGCCATTCGACGGCAATCCGCCAACGCAATCATCAGGCCTCGTAGTTCACGAGTTAACCCAGAGAGACATAGATATCTTTTGCCCTGACGGCGGCGGTACCTGGGACCGAGTGCAAGACCCTTCCGAAATGTGGATCCCAAATGATGTACGGCGACTAACAAATGCTAACCACATGATGATGTCAAAACACCCATATCGCATGGATAATTCCATTCATATCAAGGATGAACTTTTGATGTCATTTCAATGTGGTACATTTAAAAACGGACCATTAATGCACTTTCAGGTAGACAAGCGCAGCGACCCTAAAGCTACCATTGATTTAATAGTCCATCATGGCGACATGCTGGATATGAGAGATTGGCTTGCAAAAGCAATGGCGGAAATAGATGGATGTCTTTCCGCTCATAACGAGAACAAACCTTACAAAAGATCCACCAAGGAGGAATAATGGAACACGACGAAATGATACAATGGATGGTAGATAACCCATCAGAGTCCGAGGCGATGATTGAAGAATACCGAGCCAAGCTTAAAGACAAGGACAACATAGACTACAGGGATATAACCGGTGCCTGTATCGACCTATTTGACGGTCTCGACGCAGACGCTAATTTCCTGGAGCTAAAAAAAGACGCACCGTCATATGACTGGGGAGCGGGCTCTTTGCATTTTCAAGCAGATGACGATGCTAACTTCATTGCTAAATATTTCGCAAACCCCGATCAGGTAGCAGCACTAACCATAGCAATGGACGCTGTTGATGAGGCTGAGGACGTGCTTAAACGCTACGCAGAACAGAGACAAAAGGAGACAAAGTGACCAACTCAAACATACTTGTGGAAGCAAAAGGTGCCGACGACAAATGGCATACACACTACTCAGGTGAAATCTTCAACAAGGCAACAGAGACCATGATTCGCCTAAGGCGTGAAGGATGCCAAGGCATAAGGATGAACATCACTTCGTCCACACAAGAAAAGGAAACCAAATGAAAAGAATATTAATTAAATGTATAGACACTGAATACATCATTCCAGAGTCTGCAATCCAAGCCATCGAAGGCTGCGACTCTGGCGATTGTTTAGTCCACCTAGCACCAAACACCATATCAACAGATGGCCCAATCGAGGGCATTAACTACAGCTCAATCTGTTCACAGCTTTCAGAATTTGACACACTAGCCTTTCCGCATATCACCGGAGCCAAAGTCCAGGTAAGCTGCGAAGACCTCGTCGAAGTAGCCGCAGCAAACAGTGACATTATTGGGGCAGACGCCCTGCCAATTAGCGTTCACCCTATATCTGAGCCATTACCATACAAAGTATTAGCAGGGCTGGCATCGGTACCAGGCGACCTAATAGATCTCATTGAAAAACAAGCCATCGAATCCAACCCAGATAATCCCGGTGGTGCAAAAATAAGACTCAGCGATCTCTCGCCACTAATAACATCCTTAATAAGTGTGAACAGTGAGGCTGGATACGAATATCTCCCAAAAACAGAAGTCAGAAAACTCAACGCCCTCGCAGAAATATCCTATACCACACTCGAGACCCTGACCCAAATCACAGATCAACCCACCAAGAAAATCAAAAAAGAAGTACTTACCGAGCTTGCAGATGATATTGCAAGCACAATAAGCGAATGGGAACCAATTACGGTTCTCACAGAAAGGCCCTCAAAAAATGAAAGTTAGCGACTGGAACATATCCTATTTAAGCCTGTTTACAGTGACCCCCTCCGAGGAGGACGGAGACTGCTTCGAATGCCTCTCTACCAGGGATACCTTCCCTGCGGAAGATGAAGTCCTCCTCTCTCTCATAGATGCCGCTCTTGTTGACGTCTTCAAAAAGAAACCGGATATAAACAAGACCTCGCCATGTAAAGTGTGGAGATTCGCAGATACCGAGGAAGGCTCCGCTAGCAAGCGCGACCTCCGCGTACTCTACGATTCAGATAGTCTTTCAACATGGCGCCTTCACGCCACAACATTCGCTCGCGAATATGCCCTGTCATCAGGTACCAAACCATGTTTCATGGCACTTCTTAACGTCTCGGTGACTCCACCGAAAGGCATTGGCGGCAGATTCTTTGTAGCCTTAACCTTCAACCACGAGCCACTCCACCATTATGATAACCATTCTGGGCTAATGGAACTTATTGGAGAGTCATCCCCAAACATCAAGCCATCAACCGCACTAATCTACCCATTCTTCACAGGTGCAGAATATGCAGAAAACTCACTGAAAATAATTGGCAAGAAAATCGAAGAAACCCCAGGCAATTTCTTAAACATAGTTCCCCCGATGCTCGCCAACGAAATTATAATGGATTGCCTCTCTTCGTCTATTGCCGAACGCACATCTGTTGATACTTACGAGACCTACATCAACGATCACCAAGACACCAGAGAACTATTCAACTCAGACAGTCTTGTAAGTGACATTGATACCCTTGAACCTCACCTTACTGACAACATTTGCCTTAATACCTACGTCAAGGCAAATGACAGTCATGGCATAAAGCCCAAACTCTCCCTCGCTATTGATGACGATATTAAAGTTACTGCCCCGCTCAATTTAACGAACCAACTATCCTTCTTCGAACATATGGGTGAAAAATTCCTTATCATAAAAGGTGACAGTTTCACAACGAAAGGACCGCTGTCTGGTATCGATCTAATGAAACCTCAAAAAGATATGTCGCTAACACTAGAGGAAATAATCGACCGGTTAAAATAACCCACCCATAATATGGTATAAGATAGTGTAATAAACAAACGATTTGTTACACTATCGAAAGGAACACAATGGGCGACGTACTAAAGGCTATCTGCGAACTTCTGTTCGGATAGCACACCAGCCCCCACCCGGGGGCCTTTTTACCCCACAAGAAAGGAACACCATGAACATCGATAAATTTAGAGACGAATATGCGGCGCAAGACAACAGGATGACAGCTTGGCCAATATGCGCTCAGGTAGTCAGATATGGCTATCCGGAACACCCTGTTCTTGCCACTTTCCTCTTGACATCACAAGCCGAAGCATATATAAAGACTTGTAACCTTAATTCTTCTGAATTATGGGTATACATTAACCACATTAAAGACCCGGGAGTCGTGCTTACGCTTTCTGCCCTTGGCTTTAAAACGGAAGGATAACAATGACCCAACTCAACCCAGTATCAATCGAACAGCAGCGATTGCAAATGATGGACAAAATAATGGAAGAACCATCAACCAATCAATGCAAACTGCTTAAATCGTGGAGAAAGCAAAACTTGCTATCGGTATCACGGGTAATGGCAATATCCGGTATTAAACGAGATGCGATAGTCAGCTTTGAGTCCGGACATTACTCAGCACTAACAAAAAATGAAATCAAAACCATAATGTATCTAGGGACCCACGACCGCCACGAGCTCAAAAGACGGTGGCCCTTAAAAAAATCCGCCATAAAAAAATACAAGCTATGCAAAAACCCTTCTTTCTTTGGAGTAGAATACAATGTTGACCCTAAAAATTTTCCTAACCAGCGAGAAGGAACCACCCAAGACAGGTGAGACTTTTTTTGCTTATCACATAAGGAATGGACTTATCAGATGCTACCACAGTAGGTGGGATGCTCCAAGCAGCAGATTCACCGGCGCTTTTTGCACCGACGGATCTGAACCAACATGCGTAGCGTGGAGTAGACTTCCCAGTGCCGCAGAGGTATCCAATGATTAGCCACAAACCACTAGATCCATCAGAGAAACTGCTCTCTGTATTATCTTTCGGTTTCCTTATGTTTATGATAGTCCTTTCAATCCTCGAAGCCGCTGCAATGCTGCCTATAAAATAACCCACATTAATTGGGTATAAGATAATAGTAGATATCAAACGAATGTCTACCTTAATCGAAGGAGTTATCATGACTTTAAAAGAATCTTTCATGGAGTGGATATTAAAGGACGCACCGTTCATTCCCACGTCAGTAGTTAAGTGGGCGCTGAAAAACGCCCTTAATAAAAAATCCCTTCACCGACCCAGCTCTCTGTCGTACTTCTCAGTGATGCTGAGGACAGGCAGGATGTTTGTGAGGATTAACTTCCCTCAAACGTCAATGACCCTGTTTGAGGTAAAAAGGAAGGGCGCCATCCAAATCGCGGTAGCCCGTGAGAAGAAAATGGCAAGAGCCGTCCTTCGAATGACCGAAGACCCCGTTACTACCAACCATATACTGAGGAAACTGCACGATTTGCAGACCCAGTATTAACACAAGCCCCCACCCGGGGGCCTTTTTTACGAAGGAAACTTTATGATTGAACGAATCTCTTCGACCGAAGATTTAGTTAATGCATGGAACACCATCATTTCCTTGTTGTCCGACCCAAAATACAAGACCCTATGGCAAAAGGCAATCCAAACGTCGCCCACCAAATCGGCATGGAAAATCCACGAAATCGTTATTGACAATCATGTTATAATCAAAAAGATAACTATCAGGATTCGCGATCGCAAGGATGTTGTGGTAACATTTATGGGGAACGACAAGGACTGGCTAAAACCCACAAAACGAACTTTTGTATTCCCAACTTCCATGATTGACGCATGGAAGAAAATAATATTATGGAGAAAGCGATGAAATCCAGATTAACAACCGACAACCACAGCGCAATTCAAATAGCAATAGACAGCACATGCCCAGAAATTACCATCCCAGAAGAGCTATGCGACTACTCCAAGCTCGCAGAGGAACAACTTGTCGAGTATCTCCCACCGTTCCTAATTAAAGGAAACCGGCTCACAATACGCGCCAACCGCAAGCAAAGCGTGAAGCGTAAAAACGTCATAGCAGACATAGTCCTTGAGCGAGGCACTCACCACTGGTTTCTTATCGACATAACCCCTGCGGTACTATTCTTAAGCAACCCGATAGGACCCAAATTAATACTGTCACAAGGAGCCAAACGCTGGCTCAAAGAAGACATAATAAATAAAGTGGAAGGATTCAACTAATGAAAGACAAACTTAAACTCGCCCTTAATCTTATAGCCGATCTTGCTGGAGCATCGATGCTTCAGAACAGGGAAGAACACGATAACATTTGCTCCGGAGTCCAAGAGTCGGCACAGGAAGCATTGGACGGAGAGTCAGAAGAATCAAACATTCACAAAACCATACTTCGCGTAATCACGACAGAGCCATGGGACCCATGCGATATTTGCGTCTACCATAAGCGCGACACAGAGTGCGAGTATCAAGACGACTGCGAAAACAATTTTCGTGTTCGCCCGTCTCTCCTTGCTAACCCGAAGGACACTTAAATGAAAACATGGAAACCTGGAGATACTGGATATTACATCGACGAAGATCCCTATCACGGCCTTAATGTCCTGGAGTTCAAAATACAATCAACAGCCGCCTCCCTAGTTCACCCAGGTCCACTTTTTGAGACCAGCCTCGAAGCCATCGACGATCATATAGCCTTCATTGGGCGGAAAATCACCAACCTTGAGAAGCGTCTGCTATCAGCCAAATCCTGGCGCTTCAACAACACCCCGCTTGATGACGGGACTCGCCAACTAAAGTTTAGCGACATTCCAGAGGAGGGCCAATCATGACCACTCACAATTTTGTAAAACTCAAAGACCTACAAAGTACATCTCCACCCGTGACAGTTTGCCAAGCCTGCGCCGAAAAGGCCATAATGAAGATGGCTCTACCGGAATTCCTGGGATCCGATTTCACGCTTAAAGAAATTCCCACCCTTAAATGCGCAACATGCGGAGCAGCTTCGACCACAAAAACTTAATAATCTTTTATGGTATAAGATAATGTAATAGACAAACGAGCTATTACATTATCGAAAGGAATCATAATGAAATCATTATGCTTGACCTTATTGTTCCTGATGGCAATGCTATCATCGGCACCCATCTCTTGCTTGATACTCGGGTTCACCGGGTATCAGCTGGGAGTCGCGGCGGCCTCCCAGGCGTCGGCTGGAGCAATGCTCCAGTCAGACCGTCGCTAACATAGCCCCCACCCGGGGGCCTTTTTTACGAAGGAGACTTTATGTCAAGAAATAAAAAAGGCAAACGCCTTGCTGTTGGCAGGCCTGCTGAGCAATCCTGGAACAAGTTAAAGCACAAGCTAAACGATGAATCCATGGTATCGCCTACATTCACCGCCGTCAGAAGCCGCTATGTGAAAGATGACAAACTATGGTTTAAGTATGCCCCAAGGCGTGCTGATATCATGAAAATAGTCGGCAAATCCCTTTGTAAGATGTTTGACCGAAAAGAGGCCGAACCACCTGGATGGAGTGCCGCATCGTCAAACAGTGGCTTAGCATCTTCCAGCAATGGAGTCAGGGAATTCTCTTTAATGATGATCCAAATAACCCCAGACGAATGGACAGCTGGACTCATATCAAATAAGAAGCTTTCTTTATTCAAGAAAAAGTTCAGGATAAAGAAGCACCTCTTATCAACAAACATTCAAAAAATAACGGCAGAAGCTGCTGGGCTCCATTCTTTTACTGATAATACGTCCTTGAAATGCTCAGCCGACAAAGCACTTGAGTGCCTTTCGGATGGGCTAGCCAAGGACTCCAACCCTAGCAAACTGTTTCTTAGTTGCGACCCGTGGGATATAATCAGGATGGGCACTGGGCCCAAGAACTTCGGCTCATGTTTGAATATGTTCAGCAAGTCTCAGGGCGGCATTGAAAACAGCGGTTCTGACAACACCCCAATGTATATGGCGGACCCGTCAATGATGACATGCTATGTTGAGGACCCATCAGAATCATCTATAGCCAGCATTGTAGCCAGAATGATTGTCCGAGTTGCGTCATCGAACAAAGGCAATGTGATATTCGCAGATAGGCTATATGGCGATAGTAAATACAGGTCATCCATAATGTGCCTTCTGGCTGATGTCGCCAAAGAACACAGCCTTAAACATGCAACACTCTACAACTACAATCACTCTAAAGCAAACAATAGCAACAATATAACATTCAGCCAAGCACCTGATTTTATTGCACATGGCATGCCGATTATGTCTAGTGAAAAAAACATGGCTTATTTCGATCAAACGTCTTCCGCAAAATACCTACCTATAGTGCGGAATGAAATTATCTACCCAGTATTTAGGCTTGTCCTTATGGACGAGCTTCAATAGAAGGCGAACCAAAGCCGTCCCCCATCGGTTCACAAGGGGGCGGAACGTCGACCGGCTCAGAAAACCTGTCATGAGGATCCTGAGCCGGTAGCATTGTATCTCCACAGTAGCAACGTGGTGATATTTTTGTTTGTGAAACTAACGCAGTATCAACGCAAAGGCTGATACTGTCACTCTTCCGATCTTTACCTCGCTACCGACAAAGATTGGATATGGATTTTGCTGGCGGAATTCTGCCAGGTCTAACCGAGAGGGAATAGAGATTGGGTGTCGTCCTCTGTATATCAGGATGGACACTCCCTATTCTTGTAAAACGTGGGAGCTTGTTGCTCCCTTTTTTAGTATTCAATTCAAAGGAGCCTTTATGACAATTCGAATCGACAACTACATAAAACATAACAACGGCCTCCCCGGACTATTCCCTAACATAGACCTTAATAAAGCAAAAAAAATGGATGCCAACGGTAACGCTAGCTATACTAACATCTCAGAACTTAAAGACGTTGAGCTAATAACCAAAAGGCAAGCCAAATCAAAATCCAAGTATCACACCCCGACAAAACATCGCGTTCGCAAAAATCCAATCATTAAAATTATAATGGACTGCATTTCCGAGTCAGACTGGGAGAGGGGCAAACTGTCAACAGCAGCTTTTAAGGCTATATGCCTTTCTGTAAAAGAAAAAATAGTGACAGGCGACGACACCGACCTTAAGATGTTCAAGAACTTCCGTCCAGATAATGACATATGGAAACTGCTGACCAAATACGCCAGCAAGAAAACCAAAAAGAGCTTCCTTCAACGCAAGCACCCACAAAAAGTATCGCGGGCAACATCGCTGGCCACCGTGCTGAGCATCCCTGCGATAATACGCCACCCTGAAGCCTACAAAACATATAAACTCCTCCATGATGCAGATGGCGCTTTGACTGGAGAAATCCTGTATACTGGAGAATGCTTCTCTGAATCTACCGCTCATGTAATTTTCGCCACCATGAACATACATGATAAAAGCAATGTAGGGCAATTTTCCAGAAGCAAGACATTTCTTGTTCCAATTCATCATGAAGGCTCTATCAGGAAACTGAAAAGAATAATCAATGTTGCCTGCCAATGGCCTTGGCAAATTAGCGCATGCCCAATTGCTCTTGACAATAATCTAGCACATAAGATGCGTTGCGACTTCGAGTTCTGGGAAGACCCACCAGAGATAATTACCACAAGAATGCACAATGAACATATGTTCCCAGAACTTAACCTCAAAGAAGAAAACGGGTTCAAGGGCGGGGTCGTTGTACGCCATCATAATGCCGACTTAGCTACGACTGGGTTTGCGATTAAGCACCCTAAGATAATAAAATGTGATCTTCAGGAAGGACACTACAAAGACGCGGGAGCTTACAGCTGCGACCGTTCAGAGTCGTGCTAACTTTTTTAATCATGTCAAAGTGAATGTTGGGCTGAAGCAATTCGGCCCAGCGTCGCAACTCTTTGTCTCTGCTTTTTTTTAGCATACAACCCTCAATAATTTCTTTAGCTTCTGATCTTGTTATGACCGGCGTATACCTTCTTGCGCATCTTAAGTCTACCCTTTTCCCGAGTTTTTTACGAAGCTTTTTCCGTATGCTTAAATTGATAGGGAATTTACTAAACGACTTCCCCCTACTACCGGGATCCTTCGCAATATAGTCCAGGTTCTCCCTTAATTTCCAGTAATTTATATTGTCAAGCAATGGCATATTATCTTGAATCGTTGCCATCTTGAACGAGATTATGTTCCTGTTCTGACCCTTGCAGTGATGGAAGTATTCGCTATAATTGAATTCCGAAGCCCTCACGACTTGCATGGCCATTCTATAAATCGCACTATTCGATATATCCATCTTAATTATATAGTACGGCGACATCCTATGCTTCTCTCTAGTGTGGTAGTGTATTGATGCTCTCGCGTCAAATAGTCCAACAAACAACCCACGCTTAAAACCCATAGGAACATGTTTCAGGAACCTCGCATCTACCGGCTTCCTTTCGCCCCACCCAAAATGCTTCATAATATTCACAAATTCAGGACACTCAACCTTGACCTTGACATACTCTTCATCTTTAATCGAGATGCCGATAGCATGTCTTATTGGCTCATGGTCGCCACGGAACCTTTTGATGTAATCGAGAAACGGGAACAACGTATCAACTTCCCTAAACGCTGCCACAAACCCCCCAGGCACATCTTCGAAGCGATAAGACCTGGATATTACCAGACCCAACGCATAGCCCATGTCGAAATCCATCAGCATACCATTTACGCTGGTAACGGTCTCGTCGCTGTCTACATCCCTTACGGCAACAATATATTTCTTACCAGCCATCATCGGATCGCATTCTTTCATGCTCATGGACTCGAAGTCAAACCATTCAAGAACGGCATTTTCTCCGAGCCTATAATGCTTCCCGTTAACAGTTGATAATTGTATCCAGTTCAATATCCACCATCTTCGCCCTTGCCAAATTCATTGGCGTAAACAAGCCCAGGCACAGGATGATTCCCGTGAATGTCTGAGGTCCACCCCTGGGATGCCCCCTCCTGGATAGTTTTCTTCAGGTATTTGAATCCCATCATACCCATCCAATCCGCATCCTTATGTGCAGTTATTGCTGCAGGCATGGTTGTAATGCCTTTAAGTATAGGCTCGTGAATGGCCCTATCCTTCTTATCCAGCCCACTGTTCACATTCTGAACCTTATTAAATGAGGTGATATCTCCTGGGATATACCCTGTCTTCCCTGGGTCAATAACCTTGGTGAGAGATGTGATAGCCTTAATAATATGCTCAATCACAGACCTTCGCACGTTGCTGCCATCCTTATAGAGGTCATGGATACTGTCGGCCATATATTTCTGAACAGCCGGCATGCCTTTATACTGCAAAAGTTCCTGAGGCTTGATAACACCGCTGGATAAAGTATCTCCCTTCTTAACAGAATCACCAATCTTAACATTGGGGTCTAGCCCAAATGGGATATGATGGTCTGTCCCCGATACTGAAACGTTCATTCCTCCAATAGGTGACTTGGCTATACGGTCAATTTTGCCAGATATCGAAGACAACGTAGCCTTACTCGGAAGTGTCTCTGGCATCTTAACAATCTGCTCCAAACGGTCAAAAGCCCCAACCGTTGAATTGGCTCCAGAAGCCGAACCACCAGTGTGAAACGTACGCATTATCAATTGAACGATTGGTTCAGATATTGCCTGCGCTGCCATTACACCTATAGCATCGCCCTTTTTGTACGGCTCGCCATTTTCATCCAGTCCAGCACACATAACACAAACCCCTTGAGGGGCTTCGCACGACAATGAGCTCCTGACCTTCAGTAACTTAACCTTCTTTTTCTTAAGCCCACTTACGACATTTCCAGTGACAGGATCATTCCTCTTGACAACCCCTGCAATTGTCTCGGCGGAGTACCGGTCAATAATCTCCTTATCGTCAGTTCTGACCATAACGCCCTTAGTCGTATTGCAATCGTGAACACTGACAATATAATCCATACCTGCACCAGCAAGCATCTTTGCCATATCGCCAGGAGCAGAAGTTTCAGAAACCTTATCAATAACACCTTTTCGTGCGCCGTAAGCATCTATCCACATATCTGATGTCGTCAATCCCTCGGCATACGACTTGGTAACCGGCATAGGAATAGTACTTCCGTCAGTATTTGTCTTGAGCATAGGTGCTGCCAATATAGACCTCACCTGGGTCATGTTACCTTTCGACCCAGACCTCATCATTTCGTAAAATGCATTACCTGTACCTTTAAGCTTCTTATGTAGAATATCTTCAAGATCATCATTAACCTTAGTATAAATCTCAACCTTTTTCTTATTTAGCGTTGATTTAGTCATGCCTTTTTGGTCTGCCAAAGCTTCAATTGCAATGGCAGCCATCCTTAGCAGCCTGTCCCTGTCTTTTTTGATTGGTGTCAAGTCTTTAAGCGAGACAGTAAACCCACCATAATACGCATGTTTGTTCCCAAGCTCTTTCAGCCCATCGGCAATCTTACCGTATTCTGAACGATGATTTTCATACACCTTCTCAAGAATAACCTTCAACGATTTCTTATTAATTTCACGATCATAATCTCTTAGACTTGCAGGCAATATCATATTAACCATAAACCTTCCTAATGAGGTTTTCTTACCTTCGATAGTCACGGTATCTGTAATCTTTAGTTTGCCTTCTTTGAGATCCTTGCGTGCAGCCATCATTGACTTGTAATTTTTACTTCTTGTCTTGCCTTTTTTTGTAAGCATAAATAATCCCATTACGGCTTCCATAGACGGAACCAACATTAGTGCTTTGTTCCCAGGGTTCTTAAGGTGCTTAGTAGGGAGCATTTTCCATGCCTCTTCTATGCCCTCTTTTGTTACTGGGACATGTACTACCATTGTATTGGAGAGAACAATACCTTCTACGTTCATAAATGTCTCATGTCCAGGCACCGTCAAATCGTAGCCTGTTTCTTTTATGGATGTCTTCTCTACAGATACAACCTGGTCCCATGTTATCTTAGTGTTACCGACCATCCTCCTCCACTCGGCCCAGTCAGGATTACTCTTTATTTTTTCCGCGTCACAAAAATTAACACAATTAATAGCCGACGATCTGCTCACGTAGCCGGTCTTCTTGGCTTTCCCGAAAATCGCGTAACAAGATTTCTTTGGACCAGAATTAGTCTTTTTAAATCCAACAGCTTTAAAAATGTCTACTGCTAACGAAAAACTCACAGGAACAATATCATGCCTGTCTGCCGAACTCGTCTGTGATACTCTGTCAAAAGACATCAATGCCCTCATGTGATCATTATGCTTAGAGCCCCTACCTTCCCATGTATTTCTTATGGTCTTATTATTAAACATAAGAATCCAGTGGTCCAATCCCTTCGGTGTTTTAGATTGAGTAACGCTCCCATTAACGCCAATAGATCTTGCTAAGAGCAGCATCTCACTGACAAGTCGGAAACTATTACTAGTGTAACTCGCCATTAGCTGTGGTTTGTTTTTGGATACCGCCCTTGATATCGAGATGCTTCCGTCAGTATCCATTAGTCCTGCAAATATTCCTATTCTAAATTCTTTTGGAGAATTAAGGAAAAACCTTGGTAAATGTTTCTTTTCAGCCCCTAGACCGATGAGATCTTCAACCATATTTGCCATAGCCACACTAGACACAACATGCTTTAGGCTTCTGCCCCACGATGCCTTGCCTTTATTGCCGATTATTGCTGGGCCATCATTTTTGCTAAACAATCCACGGACTATGCTCTTGAAATTATCACATAGCGCTTCCCTCACATTGGCAAAACACACATGCTTTCCTGGGCTCGCCCAACCGTCGCCACACAAGGCACCAATCAGCCATCCGAATTGCTCGTCTAAAGCTATTGAAGGAATCATGTTTTTTGCGCAGTGATGACTATTGGAATACTTGATTGTGGGTATAGATGTCAAAACGTCATTTTCGTCAATAGCATCTATACCAACCACTCTCGGCACCAGCATTTTATTCTCAAGCGCTACAGTAGGTGTGTTTCGTGTGTATTTTAGAGAACCAGCATTTACCCCGTAAACCGCTCTTGGATCGTCATCTGTAATTATCTGCCTCTTGCTTTTCAGGTTGACTATTTCCACTATTCGGTCTTTATGCACAGACCACCCTGATACTTCTTTCCATTCCGCAATTGCATTACTCTCATTGTTAGCCAAGACGAATACTCCAGATGGAGCTCTGTAAAATTCTATAGGCCCTTTTTCGGTATTGCTCTTGCTTATTAGGCCCTCTCTCGGGAATTCCTCTAAGTCGACAATAAAAATTTCCCCATCTTTTCTAAATGGTACAGTCTCCTTAAATCGTGCCGTCATATTATTCTCCTTATTAAAAATTAATGGATATAAAGAATAATATTCGATTAAACTCGATTTGTCAATAGATACTACTACCTTCGCCAATTGCTGGTCTCCGTCGTGGTCTAAATTAAACCCATTAGATACCAATGCTGGCGCACCAATAGCCTTGCCTTTCTTTAATTTTGGTTTGAATGCCATAGCCCCAAACCGGTGAAGCGTTGGAGCCCTGTTAAGTATAACTGGCCTTTCTTCAAGGACCTTGCCAAGCACAGACTTGGCAACTTTAGTTTCATCCTCAATATTTTTTAGCGCCTGCAATGGGGTGTATCCAACCTGCACCAGCTTTCTGACAACAAATGGTTTGAAAATCTTCCATGCCATTTTTTCAGGTAATTCTATTTCATCCGAGCTAAGCCCAGGTGAAGGAATTACTACTGTTCTTCCGGTAAGATCATTCCGCCTTTTTAGAAGCTTAGCCTGGAATAATCCAGTTTTCGGCTGATCCCCCTTTATCTCAGCCAGCGTCCCCTTCAGATTTGGGTTGGTGACAGATTCGCCGAGGCCCATTAAAGCCTTGACAGTTTGATTAAGGTCTTTTCTTAAGTTCTGTTTATCCTCTTCCATAAGCACGCTATCGCCAAGTTGGTCACTCACGGCCTTGACATCCTTATACAAATGCACAAGTGATGACACGGTAGTATTTCCATCTGGAAGACTATATATCGGCCTATATATAGGAGGGACCACAGGTATATTTTTAAGCATATAAGTATTTGTATCTTTCCCGAGCCTATCAAGAGCCTTGAGATATCGATATTCTTTATTCAGCTTATTTCTTGCGGACTTCTTTGCATTTGGGAGCAAATCATTCTCGAGTATTCCTATCCTCTTCTTTACATTAATCTTCCCCAGCAAATTGCTTATAACCTTGCCACCGGTTTCTCCGTCATCAGGGTCATCAACTATCTTGCCTTTTTTATCTACAAAGATCTCGCCATTTATAATTCCTTCATACTGTTTAGTCTTAATGGATTCTCCATCAGCAAGCTTCAGGATGGCTTTAATAGCATTTTCATAAACAGGGTTTGGAATCTCTTCCGATAGCGCTATGTGCGAGAACTTAGTCCCATCAAGGCCGCCTGTGATAGTAGGGTCGAATAATCCGCCCTTCTCCTCTTTGAGGTTCTTCCCTCTTACTACTCCAATATTTTTAATCTCACCATTTGACATCTTGAGAATCTCTTCGTTAGACATTGGAGAAATCTGTACTTTGCTTCCATTCTTATCTACATTGATGCCACTACCCTTAAGTAGTGCAACAAACTTATCATACATATGACTTGTTTTTGGAGGAGGTGGCTGCTGCCCCATTTGCACAGCTCTCCAGTATTCATCATTTTTCCCACTCTTGATCGAGTGCGTCTCTCTTAACAGAGCCTTCGACCCATGTGACAACATTGCGTGAACTGCAAGCGCATCAATTGATTGCCCGCCTTTTTCCCCACCTCTGCCAGGAGAGTCTTCCTTTGAATATCCTTCGCCATAACTTCGTGACTGAAACTTTTTTCTTGCAGGATGATTCAGTTTAAGGACATACTGTTTCCCTACCATAATATCATTAATTCGCTGCCCCGTCTCTGGGTCTATTAAATCCTCAGTAAGGCTAACGCCATGTTTTTTGGCATCGTCTTTAAGCTTCTCCGACAAATCATCTTCTGTGAAATTTTCTATTTTATAGATAGCATTGATCGCTTCTGCAATCTTTCCTGCCTGAGTCTCAAGCATCTGTCCATCGTTCATCCTTGAAGGAACCCCATGAGGATTTAGTGCTATATCAAGCACTCTACCATCTACCGTTCTTGGCATTTCATTGTCAGGAATAATCAAACCAATAGTACCCTTGTTGCCGTGAACACCAGAAAGCTTGTCGCCAATAACGGCAGGCTCTTCAGATTTAATGTATACCGTTATTTGTTTTGGAGACTTGATTACATCGGTAACAACCCCCATGAAGTCATAATGCCATGTAATGGCTGAATCTCGATATGGCTTAACCATACTTCTGCTCAGTCTTTTTAGGCTGGAAGAACTATCAACAACGTTCTTTACAAGTACCGCAGCAATAGTACTCCCCATTTCGACTATTTGACCCTTCTTGACAACACCTTCTTCATCAAGCTTGGCACTTTCAGCAATATTAATATTCCCCGGGAAGTGTGCATTATATTTCTTTTTAGACATTACAGTCTCATCATTAAGCCTTACTGTTTCTTTATGCATATGGCTTGATGTGAGCTTCTTGGCAGCACCTTCGGATATTACTTGGCTATCTTCAAATGAATGCCCCTTAATGGGAATATACCCCACAAGCAAATTTGTCCCAAGGGCAAGATCACCGTCTTTTACATAATTGCTCTCAGCAATAGTGTCCCCTTCCTTAATTTTATCGCCAACCTTAACAGTTGGAGTATCATGCATATATGTCTTTTGATTCAAAGGAAAGTTTTCGTAAATCTGATGTTCATGTTTTTTTCCTTTCCCATCTTTCAATACAATAGTATCTCCCGTGACTTTTATTACTTCACCGTCAACTTTGGATACCTGGCTTAGGACCTTACCAAGAGCCCTGTGAAAAGTTGGACCTTCAGAAGCAATCCTTGTCTGCACAAGTGGAGCCTCCCTATTAGTAAGCATAACAGCCTGTGTAATATGCTTATCCGCCATCAACAACCTAGACCCACTGTCGGCATTCATGAATGGAACAAGATTAGATACAAGGCTAAACATACCTTTTGTTGAAGCCATAATCATATCAACATTAGGAGGCCTAACCTGGATAATCTCACCTTTGAAACTGACTTTAATCTTTTTGCCCTTTGGCATAAATTTGCCACCTGGGCCTCTTTTGTATTCATCAGCAAAGGCCACTTTGTTTTTCTTAAATTCTGCAGGAGTAATTTGACGCAACTCTGGTGGATTGGTGCTCAAGTCATACACAGCTGTCTTGAATTCCTTGTCTAGCTTCACCGAATTAAGTGCCATCTGAGTGGTAACTCCGACCTTTCCGCTCTCTGGTGTCATTAATGGATCCACAAACCCTAAATGGGTTGGGTGCAATGCTCTTGCTGCATTAGTAATAACGGCATCACTTGTGATGCCACCTTCACCCATCAGTGTTACGTCTAATGCTCTTGAGATCATGTCGAGAGGATTCGTCTGTTCTGTTGTTGTAGCCAGCGAAGTAGTTGTATATAGCGTCTTGATTGGTGACCCAAAAGTAGAAGTCGATATCATCTCGTTGATGCTGCTCCTCTTATCTAAGTTCCTTTTTATCTCGGCCAATGTCTTTTTGGATGACTTGGTTATGCGCTCTTCTATAAAGTCCTCAATGGAATTAATCTCTTTCGCCTCAAACGAATCCATATCATCTGGCTTTGTCTTTCCTTTAGCAATCTCAAGTAACTTTGTTGACGAATCAAGCATATCTTTAGCCTTCAGCGCCTGCCCACCACCAAGGTCGGTAGTCCCAAAATACTCCAAAAGACCAGCTTTCGCATCTTCCTTATTCTCATATTCTTTCCTGGTGAGCTTCTGTGCTAATGAGATGAGCTCCTTATTGGACACTCTCTTGGATGCCTTATTATTTATGTCGACAACCTCCTGCCCCCATTTGTTTATAATCTCGACATCAGTGACGCCCAAGTCTTTCAATACTGGATAAAGGAATATATTTGTAGTCCCCAGGTTGATGTATAAGGCACCTGTATCTTGATTAAATTTCAACTTAAAGTTGCTGCCCTTGGCCATATTAAACTGTGATTCAATTGCCCCATTAGACTTAATTAGATTATATACCCCCGAGCGTCTTCTTAACTGGTTAACCGTCTGGTATTCATTCCCATCAATAATAGACGAAAGCCTACTGGTAGTTCTCGGTACGTTGAAAAGCTTTTTTCTTTTTGTCTCATCAATAACCTTCCCAGTTTCCTTGTCAATTAACTTCAAGTGGGCATACACAGGAATTGTCCACGATCCGCCCTTTAGCTTAATGTCTTTCTGTTGCTTTATATCTCTTATGTCTTTGTTTTCCTCAGCCCAAATTCTATCCATTACCATTTTATGCTTAACGCCATCTACTGGGAACACGTTCTTTGCCGCGCCAATAGCGGAATCAATAATCTTTTTATTCTGAGCCTTGTAATCCATAATATATGAAAGGGACATAAATACCTCCGATAATGTAAGTTGACATTAATTATACCTTATTCCGAACTCCATATCAAACTGAAATACTAACACCGTTACTGGTATAAGATAAAAAAACAATGTGTATTTACTAAAACCTGTTAGCGAGAGGATGTTTTTATGCCAGATTCCAGATTGAGGGTCTTTGACGAAGTAGTGTCTGCAGTGGTCAAATCTATGTCCACTGCGATGGATTCAAAGATCCTTCGCAAATAACATGTGTGCCGGGGGAAACCCCGGCTTTTCCGAAAGGTTAAACTTTGAAATATAAAACTTCCAGGTTCGCCCCAAGCCCGTCTGGCGGACT
>Ga0164315_10000509_pt1 | contig 27040 bp, 26 predicted proteins | sample GuaBasSedimGuay6_FD_113737 | JGI IMG/M metagenome (GOLD analysis project Ga0164315, IMG submission 113737) | Subseafloor sediment microbial communities from Guaymas Basin, Gulf of California, Mexico - Guay6, Core 4569-2, 0-3 cm | ecosystem: Environmental > Aquatic > Marine > Hydrothermal vents... | reverse complement strand
CATCTCTGCCGCCAGAAAATCCATGTCAAAACGGAACGAAACAACTCCATAACGCAGTACACCGCCGGACTCCTTGCGTGCTTCAAAAACCGTGACGTGGTAACCGTCTTTGGCCAGTTCCGCTGCACAGCTCAATCCCGCAGGCCCCGATCCCACCACAGCGACTTTTTCAGGCCGCGGATCTGCTTTCTCGAACACGCTGAAATTCAGTTCCCGGGCATACTCGACAAGAAATCGCTGGATCTTGCCGATGGCGATGGGTCGACCGATACCCGTTGCACTGCACTCTTTTTCACACAGCTCGGCTGTGGGGCACAGCACGCCACAGGCACCGCCGAGAATGTTGTTTTTTTTAATCGTTCGAATGGCCCCTGTAATATTTCGAAACCGGAATTTTCGGATGAATCCAGCCGGGTCAGTCTCCGCGGGACATGCCTTGGAACAGGGCGCGTCATGGCAAAGAAGACAGCGGTCGGCTTCGGCCAGGGCCTGTCCAAAATCAAACCCCTTGTTCATCTGCTTGAAATGATCTGCACAATTCACTCAATGACCTCCTTTTAATAAACAGACTCAGGACAATGCCCGACAAACAATATATAGAGAATATGCCACACTTTTACAATACAAATCACGCCAAAAACACTTGACGCCGATTCCCCATATAAGATACATATTGAACCGAAAATAGCTCAGGTCAGGTCTAATTTAGATACCAGAAAAGGGGATCACCATGTCAAGACTTATTAAGTGTGCCCATATTCAAGCCTCAAATCCCAAGCACGATGGAACACCTTCCGAAATAAAGCAAGCCATGATCGATAAACACATACCCCTCATCGAAGAGGCTGGCCAAAAAGGTGTGAATATCCTTTGTTTGCAGGAAATATTCTACGGGCCCTATTTCTGCTGTGAACAGGACACCAAGTGGTATGCCACAGCCGAAACCGTGCCCGGCCCCACCACTGAACTGCTGGCCGAATTCGCCAGAAAATATAATATGGTCATGATTATTCCGGTTTACGAGGAAGCCATGCATGGTGTTTACTACAACACTGCCGCGGTCGTTGATGCAGACGGTAAATACCTGGGCAAGTTCAGGAAAGTTCAGATTCCGCACACATGGCCCGGTTTCTGGGAAAAATTCTATTTCAAACCGGGCAATCTCGGTTTCCCGGTATTCCAGACCGCCTATGCCAAGATCGGTATCTTCATCTGCTATGACAGGCACTTTCCCGAATGTGCCAGGGTGCTGGCTCTCAACGGCGCCGAAATCCTTTTCAATCCATCGGCAACGACTGCTGGAAAATCCCAGTATCTCTGGGAATTGGAGCAGCCCGCCCAGGCCGTGGCCAACGGTGTTTTTATCGGTGCAAACAACAGGATCGGCATCGAAAAACCCTGGGAGTTCGGGCGTTTTTACGGTTCCAGCTACTTTGTCGACCCGCGCGGCGAAATGCTGGTGAAAGGCAGCGAAGACAAGGATGAGGTGGTTATTGCAGACCTTGATCTTGATTTGATCCGTGAAGTCAGGGACGGTTGGCAGTTTTTTCGGGACAGAAGACCTGAAATGTACACGGAAATCTGTCAGCAGTTGCCGTAATAGAACAGGGTTCAAGGGGAATAGTGTTCTTTGAGTTTGTTGCGTTTCTTGTGTTTATTGGGTTGATGGAACAGGGGTGTGTTGAGAGCTGAATACTCTTCGCCGGGGACAACTCAATAAACACAAGGAACTCAATAAACAAGTATGCAGGGTCCGAGGGTGGCTGATAGCAGTCAACTAAAAGCAGCCTACAGTCTAAAAGGCTAAAAGACTGTCTTTTCGTTCTTAACTAATAACCCGGCCCATTTGCATGGGCAAACAGGAAGGAGGGGCAAGTACCATGAGTGAAGAAAAAAGTGAACACAAACATTGGATTGTTTACCCCATCGGGAGCAAGCCCAAATGGGGCCTTGCCATACTACTGGGTATCCAGCAGTACTTGACCATGTTCGGGGCCACCGTGCTGATCCCGTTCATTGTTGGCGGCGCCATGGGGCTTCCCCCCGAGGAACTGGCGTTGTTAATCTCAACCATCTTTTTTACTTCGGGGCTGTGTACGCTGATTCAGCAGTCCCCCCTCGGGAATAAACTGCCGGTTATCCAGGGCGGGACATTCTCCTTTCTCGGGCCCACATTCGCAATTCTCGGCCTGGTCACCGCAGAAAAATTTTCAGCCGCCGGCATTCCACTCTGGCAGGTCAAAATCCAGATGGTTTCCGGTGCTATCATGATCGCATCAGTGGTGGAAATCGTCCTGGGCTACACCGGCATCATGGGCCAGGTCAGAAAAATAATCAGCCCCATCGTCATCGGCCCCACCATCGCCATGATCGGCCTGGCGCTCTTTGGCATCGGTGCTCCCTGGATGGCGACGAATTGGATCATTTCGTTGGCCACCCTGATAGCCCTGATTCTCTATTCCCAGGTTTTTTCCATCAAATCAAAAGTTTTCATGCTATTTCCGGTCCTTCTGGCCATTGCCACGGGATGGATACTCGCCCTGCTGGGCACAATTACCGGACTCATACCCGATGGCAATGCCGCCAACCTGGCCGGCAAGCTTGGTCTGATTGCATCAGCTCCCCTGATCAGCTTAAAACCCTTGATGCCGTTTAAGTGGGGATTCCCGCAGTTTGGAAGTTCCGTGATGTGGGCCGGCGTCTTCGGTATGCTGGCCGGTTACCTGGCATCCATGATCGAATCCATCGGTGATTACTATGCCTGTGCCCGTATTTCAGAGGCACCCGTTCCCACGGGAAAAATGATCTCCCGGGGCCTCGGTGCCGAAGGATTAGGGTGTTTTATTGCCGGTATCATGCAAACCTGTAACGGCACCACCACCTATTCTGAAAACATTGGCTCCATCGGCCTGACCAAAGTGGCCAGCCGGAGGGTCGTGCGCTGCGGGGCAGTCGTCATGCTTTTTATTCCTATCATTGGTAAGTTCGGTGCCGTTCTGGCCACCCTACCCATGCCCGTGGTTGGCGCCATGTTTGTGGGCCTGTTCGGCATGATCGCATCGGTGGGTCTCTCCAACCTGCAGATAGTAAACCTGAACAATTCCCGGAACCTGTTTATCATCGGCATCGCCTTTTTTTCCGGACTCAGTGTGCCGTTCTGGTTTACGCCCCATTTCGATGTCGGTACCGGACAAATTGTCAGCGGTGCCCTGGCCTGGGGAACACCCGGAAGTTTCATCAATGTGCTGGGAAATATCTTCCAGGCCGTCCTGAGTACGGGTATGGCGGTTACCGCCATTATCGGTATTATCCTCGACAACCTGCTCCCCGGCGCCACCCGCGCTGAAAGGGGCCTGGAAGTTTGGGAAAACGAAGCATCCGACGAAGCCTGGGAAGAGGCGGAAGCTAAATGGGATGCCATGGCAGAGGGTGAAATGAGGCCCGTATAAATTCGCTGCGCGAATTTATTTGTCGCGGCTTCGCCGCTTAGATTTAACTTCAGAAAATGAAAAAAATGAGGGCAGGTTTTCCAAACCGGCCCTCATTTTAGCTATAAGCCATAAGCTGTAAGCACGAAGCAGCTTATCGCTTACAGCTAATAGCTTTTATCCTTTCAAAACCTTTTTTCGCCGGTACTTATCACTGGAATTAAACGTGCCAAAACAAGCCATATATATCGTGTATGCACTTCTGATTGCCGTCGGGCTGTTAGCCATGTATGCACTCCTGAATGCGGGCAGTTCGAACAGCCTGCTCAGATCTATTTTCCCCGACCCATCCACGGACGTCTATGTTGCCGTTATTTCTTCCTTCATTGTTTTTGTCCTCGGGTTTGTGGTTTTTTTCAACCGTGACAGCCAGGGATTCCAAAACTTGATCGAGATGAACGGTGAGCGGATCAAACAGCTCAGGAGCGAAGGTCAGACAGACGAAAAAATCGCTGATTCGATTCTTGCGGCAATGGGCAGCCGCAGCGGGTACAAACACAATATGGCCAAAAAGAAATTGGTGATATATTTAGCTGAATTTAAATGAATTGTAGGCTATAAGCCAACACTGTTAACTTAATGATGTAGCGCAGAGCTTCAGCTCTGCCGGTAGTCCTTTTTTGCAGATCTAAAGACCTGCGCTACGTTATTAAAAACTGGAATTCACCTTAAGTTAGTGATATTGAGCTATTAGCTATAAGCTGGCTAAGAGCTAACATCCAAGAGCCAAGAGCTAATCAATGACCGGACTTTATGCAAACCAGCAATGGATGATCATTGCACTCATTTTTTTCGGAATCATCGCCTATATCGTCTTTATTCGCCGGCAGGACAGGAAATGGATCGAAAAACGTTTCAGCGGTCAGAAAGTCCTGGCCATGAGCTTTGGTGTCAACTATTTTGGAAGAGACAGCGAACCGGGAAAGCCGAGCAGGAGCAGCGGATTTCTCCTGCTACTGCCGGACCGACTCTTTTACCGCAGCCGCACCGCCGGTCTGGAGCTGAGCATCCCAGGTAAAAGCATCGCTCATGTGTACCCTGACAACAGTATAAAAGGCGTTAATCTGCACCAGTCGGTCGTAAAAATCGATTTCATCAATGAAAACGACAAGCGGGACAGTGCTGCCTTCAAAGTTCCCTACCCGCCCCAGTGGATCAGTGCCATCGAGAATAATCTATTGAAAAAACCCTCAAGTTCAGTTCAGGTATGAATAAATTCAATCGGCTATATCTAAATAACATAATATTTATAATATTTATAATATTTCTCAAAAACAAATATTTTTTATTTTATTGACAAGTTCCAATTCATAGCATATTCAGCGGGAAAATGGCCGGGCAAGCAGCCGTTTTAAATTCAAGAACCAATTGAGGTGTTATGTTTAAGACCGCTCGAACCAGCACGATTACGCAGAAGATTATCGACCAGATCAGAACGGCCATCCTGGCGGGTAAGCTGAAGCCCGGTGACGTACTGCCCCCTGAAAAAGAACTGACGGAGCAGTTCGGGGTCAGCAAGCAGACCCTCAGGGAATCTTTGAGGGCCCTGGAGCACATGGGGCTGATCGATGTCCGCAAAGGTATCGGCGGAGGCGCCCATATCATCGAGGTGGACATCGAAGTCACCAAACAGAGTCTGGCCAATTTTCTCTATTTCAAAGATCTGACCATCGGAAACCTCTCGGAACTGCGCAAACTGATTGAACCACATGCAGCTTTCAAAGCGGCTCAACACATCTCCAAGGAAAATCTCCAAAAGCTGGGAGAACTCAACGACACGGCCCGGGACAACCTGAACAAAAAATCTCTACAGGAAATGAGCCATAATGAAATCAATTTTCACCGGGTCATCGCCCAAACAACAGACAACCCCATTTTGATTCTCATTCTTGATTTTGTGGAAAACCTGCTGGAGGATTTCAAAAAGGTTCTCAAGCCCGATCTGGTCTTTTCTAAATCCGTTCTGGATGCCCACGACAAAATATACGAGGCCATCTGCAACAAGGATACGGACAAAGCCTCAGCCGAGATGTACCGGCATGTACACGAGGTTGAAGATCATCTGGCTAAACTGAAGGAGGATATCGATCTGTGGCAGGTTTGTTTTAAACAGGAATAATAACTTTGGATTAAACACAGGAAAAAGGAGAACCAGCATGACATTACCAATAATGAAAAATTACATTAACGGCGAATGGGTGGATTCGAACACCTCTACTTTCGGTGATGTGTGGGACCCGGCCAAAGGCGAAAAAATCGCCCAGGTACCCTACGGGACAAAAGAAGATGTGGATGCTGCAGTGAAGGCGGCCAAAGAAGCTTACGATGAATGGAGAGCCACGCCTCCTTTGTCAAGGGCCCGCTACCTGTTCCGGCTCAAGGATGCCTTCGAAGAAAACTTTGAAGAAATCGCGGAAGTGCTGACCATTGAACAAGGCAAAGCCATCGATGAATCCCGGGGCGAAGTCCGCCGTATGATCGAAAATGTCGAGCACGCCACCGGAGTTACGACATTGATGTGCGGGTACACCCTGGAAGATATCGCCAAAAACATCGACTGTTACGGGCACCGCCAGCCCATGGGCGTTTTTGCGGCTATCGTTCCTTACAATTTTCCCGCCATGGTCGCCTGGTGGTTCCTGCCCTACGCACTTGTCAGCGGGAACACCTATATTGTGAAACCATCTGAACAGGTACCCATGACCCAGGCTAAAATTTTCGAAGTCATGGAAGAAGTCGGTTTTCCGGAGGGCGTTGTCAACCTGGTCAACGGTGCTCATGACGTGGTCAACGGCCTCTTGGATCATCCGGACATCGAAGGCATTTCATTTGTCGGTTCATCCCCCACGGCTAAATATATCTACCAGCGCTGTGGTGAAACCGGCAAACGCGTACAGGCACTCGGTGGGGCCAAGAATATCGTCGCCATCATGCCGGATGCCAACCTGGATCAGGGCATGCCGTCCCTGACCACATCCTTTTACGGCTGTGCCGGTCAGCGCTGTCTCTCGGGTTCCGTACTGGTTCCTGTTGGCGACATCGCGGACGAGCTCAAAGAAAAGTTTGTCGCCGCTGTCAAAGACATCAAAGTGGGCTACGGTCTGGACGAACAGACCTTCATGGGGCCGGTCATCAGCGCCGCCCACAAGCAGCGGGTTCTGGGCTACATCGAAAAAGGTATTGAAGAAGGCGCCGATCTCGTTCTCGATGGTCGCAATTACGAGGTCGAAGGATATCCCAACGGCTTTTTTGTCGGCCCAACCCTGTTTGACAACGTAACGCCGGACATGACCATCGCCAGTGAAGAAATCTTCGGCCCTGTCGTGAGCATGGTTCGCGCCAAGAATCTTGATGATGTCATCGAGCTGATCAACACCCGTAACTATGCCAATGCATCCTGTATTTACACCCAAAGCGGTGCTACCGCACGTGAATTCAAATACCGGGTCAAACCGAGCATGATTGGCGTCAACATCGGCATTGCCGCCCCCATGAGTTTTTTCCCGTTCGGCGGAGCCGGCAATTCCATGTTCGGTGACACCAAGGGGCACGGCCAGGAAATTTTTAATTTCTTTACCGACACCAAAGTCGTCATTGAGCGTTGGTTCTAAGAACCACTTAAACTGATCTTGAAAAATGACAAGGGGCCACACGGCCATGCCGTGCGGCCCTTGTAAAGGAGATGGAAATGCCACTGATCAACTTTGGAAGTATTTTAAGTTTTGCAGAGGAGTTGGAAAAGCAGGCTGAGGCATTCTATATTGCCGCAGCTGCAAACCCGGTATTTGCAGAACACAAGGACCTGTTTGATCAATTCCTAAAAGATACCCGCAAAAACATTAAAAATGTGCAGCGTACCCGCCGTGAAAATGTAACGGAAATGATCTTGGAGCCCATCAAGGATTTTACCCGCGCACCCTTTTGTGAAGAAGTCGATCCTGCAGAAGCCAAAACCAGTGCAGAAATCCTTGAAGCAGCGAGATATCTTGAAAAAAGGATTGAGAGATACTACACTGAGGCTTCCGTAAAAATTAAGGCGCTGTCCGAGGTTTCCCGTGCATTGAAAATAATCGGGAAAAAACATACAACACATCTGAAAAAACTGGATACCTTATAAAAGGAGGATCAAACCCATGAGTGAGATAGAAACCAGGATAAAAGAAATGGCCGCCCACACGTTCGGGACATGGAACTGGCAAAAAAACTGGCAAGCGCCCTTGCTGATCAAAGATGCTGAAGGCGTCTATTTCTACGACAGCAACGGCAAACGCTACCTGGATTTTTCTTCACAACTCATGTGTTCAAATCTAGGCCATAAGAACAAAGCCATCATCAAGGCCATCCAGAAACAGGCTGAAAAGCTACCCTATATCGCTCCCGGATTTACAACGGAAGTAGCACTGGAAGCAGTGGAAGCTCTTCAGTCGTTCCTGCCCAAAGGTTTGGACAGGTTTTTCTTTTCAACCAGCGGTACCGAAGCCAACGAGGGTGCGCTCGTAATGACGCGCCAGTCCAAGGCGCCGGCCTTCAAGGTTATTTCGCGGTATCATTCCTATCATGGGGCAACCTCTGCAGGCATGGCCTTTACCGGTGACTTCCGAAGATGGCCCGTGGAAAAGGTAAGGTACACGGTGGACGGCGTCTGTTTTGCGCCGGACTGCTACTGTTACAGATGTCCGTTCGGCCAGACCTATCCGGATTGCAAGGTTCAGTGTGCTCGTTACCTCGACTACATGATCAAGGAAGAGGGCAATGTCGCTGCGGTAATCGTCGAGCCAATTGTGGGCACCAACGGCCGACTCGTGCCGCCACCCGAGTATTTCCCCATTTTACGGAAAATCTGTGATGAAAACCACGTGCTCCTCATTGCAGACGAAGTCATGACAGGCTGGTACAGAACCGGGACACCGTTTGCCATGCAGAACTGGGATGTTCTTCCGGACATAATGACCACTGCAAAAGGGTGCACATCCGCCTACACACCTCTGGGCATTACCGCTACGAACAAAGATGTAGCAGACTTCTTCGAAGATGAATTCTTCTGCCACGGTCACACATACGCTTTTCATGCACTCTCCCTTTCTGCGGTCAAGCCGGCTGTGGAAGAATACCACAAACTGATTAATTCCGGTTTGCCCCAAAAAGTGTCCAAATACCTGAAGGAAAGACTCTTCGATCTTGCCGAAAAACACATCTGCGTAGGCGATGTCCGGGGAATAGGTCATTTCTGGGGGCTCGAAATCGTCAAAAACAGAGAAACCAGAGAGGCCTTCGACGTCAAAGCCGACAAACTGAGCGGCAAAGCACTCATGACGGCAAAAATCTCCGGCGATGCCATGAAAAATGGCCTGTACGTAGTCCCCTGGTACGATACCCTGACCATCGCGCCCCCCCTCATTATTACAGAGGAGCAAGTCGACGAGGCACTGTCAATACTGGACAAAGCCCTCGAAATCGGGGATCAGGAAGCTGACAAAACCGGTGTCTCCGTATCCACGAGTTCCGAATTCTGAATAAAAGATTCGGGTTCACCCGTATCTTTTATAGGTGTTATAGTATGACCCTTGCCATCGATAATCTACCAAAGGATTACGACCCCCGGTTCAAGATTTTTCATGAACTGATGGCCAAGAAAATTCGGGAGATCCTCCTCGTTTCGACGCCTTACGATGCCTGGATCATGGAAGAGGATGTACGTCTCTCGGAAAGACTTATCCATGAGTATCGTGGCCTCAACTTGAGTAATCCTCCCAGGCTTACCTGGGTATCCTCTGTTGAAGAAGCGCTGAAAGCGCTTGAAGATAAAAATTTCGACATGGTTATCACCATGCCCAGTGTCGTGGACATGGACTGTGTCTCATTGGGTACAAGGGTCAAAAAAAAGAACCCTGATCTGCCGGTTATCCTCTTTGCCCATAGTGCTGTTACCTCGGCCAATTTCTATCCCGGTCACACAAAACCCGCAGGGATTGACCGTGCTTTTATCTGGTCCGGCAACACAGACATACTCGTGGCCCTTATCAAAGGTGCTGAAGATCGGTTGAATGTGGATTACGATACAAGCTCCGCAGGCATCCGGGTACTCCTGTTTGTGGAAGACTCGCCCCAGTACCTTTCCTCTCTGCTGCCCATCTTTTACCGGGAATTGGTCAGTCAGACGCAGGCCGTCATGGAAGAAGGTCTCAATGAGGAACACAGGCTCCTGACCATGCGCGCCAGACCCAAAATCCTCATCGCAGACAACTATGAGGATGCTGTCAATATATATGAAAAATATAAGCCGTATATATTGGGTGTTATTTCCGATGTGCGTTTTCCAAAAAGCGGAAAACCATGTCCCGACTCCGGGATCGAACTTCTGAAAAAAATCAAGACTGATCGGTGGGATATCCCCTTGTTGCTAATGAGTTCGGAACCATCCAATGCCGACAAAGCCACATTGATCCCCTCCTATTTTGTAGACAAGAATTCACTTACGCTGCATGCCGATGTCCATGCGTTCTTCATGGATCACCTTGGATTTGGCGATTTCGTTTTCAGAATGCCGGACGGCAAGGAGATCTCCCGTGCCACCAATCTGAGGACATTGGAATATGAAATGAATAAAATCCCCATCGAGTCCTTGACATTCCATGCCAACCGGAACGATTTTTCACGATGGCTGTTTGCGCGCACCGAAACCATACTGGCATCGAAACTGCGCCCTGCAAGCGCAGAAGATTTTTCATACGACCCCTACGAGATGCGGAAGTTTCTAGTTTCCAACATTCATGTGCGTCGCCGCCGCAGGCAAAAAGGCGTTATCGTCAATTTTGATGCGCACGATTTTGATCCTGATACGGAATTTTTTAAAATCGGTAATGGCTCTGTGGGCGGCAAAGCAAGAGGGTTGGCCTTTGCATCGGACCTGCTCCGCCACCATTCGGAAATGATGCAGGAATTCAGCGATGTCAACATCATCATTCCCAATTCATTGGTTATCACAACAGATGGATTCGAGACTTTCATCCATGACAACCATTTGTTAAAAATTGCTGATACGGATATGCCGGACGAAGAAATCGCCCAGAAATTCCTGCAAGCCAAATTCCCAAAATGGATCAGGGATGATCTGGAGGCTTACCTGCATGACATTCACTACCCCATCGCCGTTCGTTCTTCGAGTCTTTTGGAGGATGCACAGTTCCGCGCTTACGCCGGCCTCTATCGCACTTATATGCTCCCCAATGACTGCCCGAGTTACGTCCAAAGAACCGAACATGTCATCAATGCCATCAAGCTCATTTATGCGTCTACCTACTTTAAAGGACCCAAATCATTTTCACAGCGGGTGGGACACCGGACCGAGGAAGAAAAAATGGCCGTCATCATCCAGAGCATGGTGGGAGATACCTATGGCGAACATTTTTATCCTGCTGTCTCAGGCGTTGCACAATCCCACAATTATTACCCGTTTTCACATATGAAACCGGAAGAAGGCATTGCCACTATTGCCCTGGGGCTTGGAAAAATGGTGGTTGAGGGAGAAAAAACACTTCGTTTTTCTCCCAAATATCCACAGCTATTGCCACAGCGTTCCACTGTGGAAGACATCCTTGAGAATTCCCAGCGCTACTTCTATTCCTTGAAACTGGAAAAGACATGCTCCATGCTCAGTATCAACGACACATCCCATTTGGACAAACGAGAGATATCCGATGCTGAAAAGGAATACCCGGTTTCATTCCTTTCCAGCACCTACATCCCGAATGAGCATCGAATCAGAGACACCTCCCATGTACCGGGGCATCGCGTCATTACATTTTCTCAGATTCTGAAATATAATTCCTTTCCGCTTCCGGATATTCTCAATGAATTTTTAACCATCGGCCAAAAAGGCATGGGGTGTCCCGTGGAACTCGAGTTTTCGGTCAACCTCAGCCAAAATCAGGACACTCAACCCACATTTGCTCTGCTGCAGCTCAGACCAATGACCGCCAGGGCAGATCTGGAAGTGGTCGATATCAGCAATGAAGAGATCGAAAAAGCTTTTTGTTATTCGTCCAATGCTCTCGGCAATGCCCATAAGGGCAACATCACAGATATCATATACGTCAAACCGGATACATTTGATCCGGCCAAAACCATCGAGATTGCCCGTGAGATAGGTGAAATGAACAAATATTTAGCCCGGAAAGACCGAAAGTACCTCTTGATCGGACCCGGAAGGTGGGGTTCTGCGGACCGCTGGCTGGGAATCCCCGTTGATTGGGCCGACATCTGCAATGTGGACATCATTACCGAGACAGAATCGGCGCGCTTGAATGCAGAGCCTTCTCAGGGATCTCATTTTTTTCACAACATCACCACCATGGGAATCAACTACATTTCCGTTTCAGAAAAGGATGGTGGTTTTTTTAAAGGGGATTGGCTGACATCACTACCGGCAAAAAAAGAATCAGCGCATGTGCGTTATGTAGCCCTGGATAAACCGATCACCATCAAGGTCGACGGCCGGACCTCGCGATGTGTGATGATGAGATAAATATCGGCTCTTAGCTCTTGGCAATTAGCTCTTAGCCGGGCTAAATGCTTAGCTCTTAGCTGGTAGCCGGGCTAAACGCTAAGAGCTAAGAGCCAACAGCTGATTTTATAAATGTTTTCAGCAGAGAAATTCATGTCACCAAATATTTGTTTTTACACTGGAACGAACACTACAGTAATAATAAAATCCTAGGAGGCACCATGTCTGACATCATCGAGATTGTAAAGTCGAGAGATCCGAATGAAAGTGAATTTCACCAGGCAGTAACCGAAGTCATGGAATCGGTCAAACCGGTTCTCGACAGAAACCCCGAGTACCGGGAAGCCAGGATTCTGGAGAGACTCGTAGAACCGGAACGGGTCATTATTTTCCGTGTTCCCTGGATGGACGACAGGAGCGGTATCCACGTTAACAGGGGCTTTCGGATTGAAATGAACAGTGCCATCGGACCCTACAAAGGGGGTTTGCGGTTCCATCCGTCAGTCAATCTCGGCATATTGAAATTTCTGGCCTTTGAGCAGGTGTTTAAAAACGCCCTGACCACACTTCCCATGGGAGGGGGTAAGGGCGGCTCGGATTTTGATCCTAAAGGCAAGTCGGATAATGAAATCATGCGCTTTTGCCAAAGCTTTATGTGCGAACTGTCCCGCCACATCGGTCCCAATACCGACGTTCCTGCAGGTGACATCGGTGTGGGTGCCAGGGAAATAGGGTATCTGTTCGGCATGTATAAAAAACTCCGCAATGAATTTACGGGGGTATTGACCGGAAAAGGTCTCAACTGGGGAGGAAGCCTTATTCGACCTGAAGCCACCGGCTATGGATCGGTTTACTTTGCATCTGAAATGCTTGCAACAAAGCAGGATACCCTGGAAGACAAAGATTGCCTGGTTTCAGGTTCCGGCAATGTCGCCCAGTACACCATAGAGAAAATCCTCGATCTGGGAGGCAAAGTCACGACCTGCTCTGATTCCTCCGGCTACATCTATGATGCAGAGGGCCTCGACAGGAAAAAGCTGGCTTTTTTGACGCTGCTGAAAAATGTCAAGCGGGGGCGTGTCAAGGAGTATATTGAAAAATACCCATCAGCAGAATACATCCCTGTGGATCCATCCCTCGACTACAATCCCCTCTGGGACCATAAAGCCGATTGTGCTTTTCCTAGCGCAACCCAGAATGAAATAAACGAAAAAGATGCCCAGAATCTGGTCAATAACGGGGTACTCCTGGTCTGTGAGGGTGCCAATATGCCAACGGTTCCAGAGGGTATTGAAATATTTCTTGCAAACAATCTTCTCTATGGTCCGGGAAAAGCGGCAAATGCCGGCGGGGTATCAGTGTCCGGGCTTGAAATGTCACAAAACAGCATGCGGCTTTCCTGGAGCCGTGAAGAAGTGGACAACCGTCTTAAAACAATTATGACGAACATACATAAAACCTGTCAGGAAACCGCAGAGCAATACGGTACGCCCGGAAATTATGTGAACGGGGCCAATATCGCGGGTTTTGTCAAGATTGTGGATGCAATGCTGGATCAGGGACTGGTTTAGCCTGGGCAATTCATGAAAGAGGTTAAGGGACGATCTGTTCGTTGGGTTCTTTGTGTTTATTGAGTTGCTGATCGCAAATAGTACCACCCAAACAACCCAACGAACCCAACAAACGCAATAAACTCAACAACGATCCTTCCTGTCCTTGACAGCCAACTCCTGATAGGCTTCTTGAATCTCCTTGAAACGCTCTTCTGCCAAGGACTGAAACTCTTCACCCAGATGAAGCACCTTGTCAGGGTGGTACTTCCCGGCAAGGTGCTTGTATGCTGCCTTTATCTCTTCCTGTGATGCCTCTCTGGGGATTTGTAGCACATCATAGGGATCACGTAACTTGTTACTGCCGGCAGTCGGTGACCCTTTCCTGTCGGTACCTTTATTGGATTGCCCTACCCCTTGTGGCTGACGAAATAACCTTCCTTTACCTCTGTAGAAAAACCGCCACAAAAAATAGAAAATGACAAGATCGTCTATCCACCCCCATCCGAGAACAAAATCGGGAAAGAAATCATAGGGCAATAAAAAATAGATTAGAGCTAAGAGTGACAGCGCGAGTTTCATGAAATCCAAGGGTTATGCCCAACGTTGCCAAAAACCGGAGGGCTTCAGAACTTTGCCATGTTGTTTATGCAACTATGAGTTATGCCAACTGGTAGACACCTCTGGCAACTCTCTTTATCTTCCCTTCTTTGCTCGCCCTGTGAAGAATGTTACTGATCTGCTTATCGTTGAGGCCCGACCGTTCTTTTAGTTTGGAAATGGCGATTCCCTTTTTATAGCGCTTCATGAGGGTGAGAACTTTACTGGTAGGTGTTGCCGATGGTTTTCCGGCAGGTTTTTTGGGTGCAGCGGTTTTTTTTGCAACTTTCTTCTTAACCGTTTTCTTTGCTGGAGCAGCCTTTATTTTTTTTGCGACTTTTTTCTTAGGCGCTGCCTTTACTGGAGTGGCCTTTGCTTTTTTTACAGCTTTCTTCTTAGGCGCTGCCTTTACTGGAGTGGCCTTTGCTTTTTTTACAGCTTTCTTCTTAGGCGCTGCTTTCATGAGCTTGGCTGCTTTTTTAGACAACTGCTCGAGTTTCTTGGATAGTGCATTGATCTCTTTGTTAACGAATTTTAGATCATCAGCGAGTTTCTTCATGCCCGTTTACCTCCTTGTTAAGGGTGACAAAAGCACAATATTCAACCACCTATCAATTACCTAAGTTGAGCGATTAACCTTAACACATAGACTTTTAGCTGAGAACATTTCTACTGTAGTTAACCTATAAGATGGTTCGATGCAAGAAAAAAAAGTGAACCTCATTCCCATCGATTTCCACCTTTGTGCTTTAAATCGATGTACTCCACGGTTCCCCGTCCGCCAATAAAAGAATTAAGCAACCAGCTGATGATACTGATGAGAAACGCTCCCCAGACCGATGCCCAAAAGCCGTGAACATCAAAACCCGGTATGATGCCGGAAGCTAGTTTAAGCATAATGGCATTGATGACGAATGTAAATAATCCCAGACTTAAAATATTGACAGGCAGCGTCAGTATCAGGGCGATTGGGCGAAAGAATGCATTAAGAATTCCCAGAGCTGCTGCTGCAAAAACGGCCGAGAAAACACCTCCCACCTGGATACCGTCGATCATATAAGACGCAACGATTATCGCCGCTGTCAATGTCAGCCATCTTATTGTCAATCCATTCATAGTAATTTCTCCCTTAACCCTCTATTTCTTGCAATTTTTTATTAAAATAGGATTCAGCCTGTTCTTTATCATGATAGAGTTGTTCCATCTCGGTAAAAAGACTCTCAATTTTGCCCCGACCTTTATGAATCTTCTGAGATATCTCAGCGATTTTTCTGCCGTCGCTCGACTGTGAGGCATTGATCATTGCTTCATTGAGAACATCAACGGTTTTTTCTTGAATGTCAATGTCCTCCTCTGCCTTCTTTATTCGCTTCTCAAGTGGCTTTATTCTTCGACTTTTCTCCACAACGATCTCAGACCGCATTTGGCGTATTTCTTTCTTTGTCAGTTTCGCAGAAACTGACATGTCCTCCGGTGTTCCCGCCATATCTCTTTTCTCATCGGCTTCATCGCTCCACCCCTCTTTATCGAGAAATTGTTGATAACTTCCTTCAAAGAGGTGTATCTGTTCGTTTTGAAATACAACAAGTCTGTCCGCAAGGGCATGAAGGAACATTTCATTGTGTGTTACAATAATCACCGTCCCCTCAAAACTGTCCAATGCTGTGAGCAACGCATCGCATGAGTCCATATCCAGGTGGTTGGTAGGCTCATCCAGGAGTAGCAGATTCACGGGAACGGCCAGAATTTTTCCCAGAAGAACCCGGCTCTTCTCTCCGCCGGACAGGACACCAATTTTTTTGAGTGCGGCATCGCCTTCGAACATCATGGCGCCGCAAATATCTCGACCTCTCTGGCGATCGACATCTTCATGGGCATAACCGATTTCTTCTTCAACTGTTCGTGTTGCAATGAGAGATTGAACATTGGTCTGTTCAAAGAGTCCGATGTCGATATTCGGATTGTAGACGAGGCTTCCTGCATCCGGTTCTAGAACCCCTGCCAGGATTTTCAACAAGGTTGTTTTCCCCTTGCCGTTCTTCCCAACAATACAAATGCGATCGCCTGCATTCACGGAAAAACTCAGATCTTTTATCAAAGGGACTTTTGGATCGTACGAAAAAAACTGATGTTCAGCACGCAGTACATGTTTCCCCCGGAAAGGTTTACTGCGGAACGAAAAATCCAGGGTTTTCAACTGATCGAGCTTATCCTTTTTATCCATTTTTTCGATGGTTTTTATTCTCGACTGAACCATATTTGCAAGCCGTGCTTTCGCTCTGAAACGCGATATGAATTGATTGATCTCCTTTTTACGACGCTCATCATTTTGGCGTGTTTTCTCATATACTTCTTCATCCTGTGCTATCTGGGTATAATACTTCTCCGTACTGCCGGAAATTTTCCGAATCTTTTTTCGATGAATTCCCAGGACATGGGTCACCACTTTGTCCATAAATCCTCGGTCATGGGTTATGAGCATGATTTCGTGGGGCCATTTAACGAGGTATTTCTCAATCCAGCGTATGGAGGTGATATCCAGATAGTTTGTAGGCTCATCGAGTAACAGAAGATCGGGTTCGGAGACAATGACCTTGGCCAAATTGAGACGTACCTGGAATCCACCGGAAAATTCCCCGGGGTGACGCTGCATATCGCTTTGAGAATACCCCAGTCCTGCCAGAATCTTCTCCACTTCCCAATGGTGATGTTTTCTGTCGGCAGGCAGTCCGTTCATCCCCTCTTCCAGAACCGTACTCTTCGTGAAAGCCAACGACTGCCGTACAATCCCAATTCTATAATTTTTAGGGATCGTTATGGCACCTTCATCGCAGGATTCTTCCCCCATAATCATTCGAAAGAGAGTCGTTTTCCCATGGCCGTTTCTACCCACCAGACCAACCCGTTCTCTGGCACCAATCTTAAAACTGGCTCCATCAAAAAGTTTTTGTCCGGCAAAGCTTTTTTGTAGGTTTTCTAATCGAATCATAAAATCGCTTCGCGCTTTTATCTGACGCGGCAGAGCCGCTTTAAATCAATTGCCGTGAAAATTTTATACCCCGGTGTTGCAAAAGCCGGAGAGCTTCAGAGTCAAGGCGCCTGAGAGCGAAGTCGGACTTGTCACGTCGTAGCTCGAAGAGCGAAGTCGGACTTGTCACGTCGTAGCTCGAAGAGCGAAGACGGAAGAATTCACCTGGAGAATATCCAGAAAAAGGCGCTATTGCAACGGTATTGTATATAATAACAGCTTATTATCTATACTTTGCCATGTTGTTTATGCAACTATGGGGTCTCGAAAATTAATACATACACCTTCTCAGGTCAATCAGGAATGTAAAAACGGGTATAATAGCGATTTTATTACTACAGAACAGGTTTCGATTTTACAAAAGTTCTACAATTAGGTATGATAAAAATTGTTAAACGATTTTTGGAGTATTGATCATGAACCGTACCAAATGGCTGATCCATCCTGTTTTCATACTGGTCATTTCGATCCTGGCACTTGTAACATCACTTTTTCTCTATATTTACTGGTATATTGAAATCAGCAGTGGCCTCAAGTCGATTGTCGAGCGCTTCAACCTCGATACGGGACAATTTCTTACTTCCCAGACATGGTTCGTTATCATGGTTCTCACGGTACTTGTGGGTGTCATCATCATGGGAATTTTCATCATATTTGTCTATAATCTGAAAACCCTGCGGCTGTACCGGCTGCAACATAACTTTATCAATAACTTTACCCACGAACTGAAAACGCCGGTTACATCCCTGAAGCTGTATCTTGAGACATTTCTGAAATATGAGCTCTCCCGGGAAGAACAGCTGAAGTACACACAATATATGCTCAGTGATGCAGGACGTCTTTCCGATGATATCAACCGCATTCTGAACCTGGCCCAGATTGAAAGCAAAAGTTATGTCGATGAGTATGTCCTCCAGAGCCTGCCGGAAACGATTGAACATTTCTATCAGAGCAATTCACATCTCTTCAGAAATTGTGATATCGAAATCCATCAACCCGAAAAGGAGCCCTTTTTCTATCGAATCATCCCCTCTATGTTTGAAATGCTATTGATGAATCTGTTCACGGATGCCATTAAATATAACGATGCAACCATCCCGAGAATCGACATTTTATTTGAAAAACAGCACAAAAAACTCATAATTCGATTCAAGGACAATGGCATCGGTATCGACAAGTCAGAGTTAAAGAAAATATTCAAAAAGTTCTATCAAGTAGGGCGCTCAGATGATATGTCGGCAAAGGGCAGTGGATTGGGGCTCTACCTCGTGGATCACATAGCGAAAATCCATAAGGGAAAAATTACGGCAGAAAGTGACGGCCTCGGAAAGGGCGCTGTTTTTAGTTTGATACTTCCCTCCAGGGATTGACCCGTATGAAACCGATTGAAAAAAAACGTATTCTCGTTATAGAAGATGATCAACACATTGCCGAGGGCCTTAAGCTGAACCTGTCATTGCAGGGTTACGAAGTCGGTATCGCTCTGAACGGTGTAACCGGCATTCAAATGTGGCGAGAGTGGCGACCAGACCTGATCATTCTCGATATCATGCTTCCCGGGATTGACGGCCTCTCCATTCTACGCAATATCCGCCTCGAAGACGAAAAGATACCGATTTTTATTTTATCGGCAAAAGTAACGACGGATTACAAGGTCAAGGGCCTCGCTTACGGCGTTGACGACTATTTGACCAAACCCTTCAGTCTGGAGGAGTTGCTGCTACGTGTGGACCGCCTCCTAAAAAGAGCTTCCTGGAGTACCCCAAGTGATGCTTTCGCAAACGGTCTTTCAGAAAATGAAACAAATGTTTTTTCCTTTGGAACCAATCAGGTGAATTTTCAAACGATGACAGCGGCCTGTAAGGTCGGAACGGTTCGTTTGACGGAGCAGGAAGCCAAACTGTTAAAACTGTTTCTGATGAACCCGGGGAAACCACTCTCGCGCAACAAGCTGCTCCAGATCGGTTGGGGGTATACCAAGGGAACGACCACGCGAACTGTGGATAATTTTATTGTCCGATTCAGAAAATATTTTGAAGACAATCCCAAGAATCCGTCTTACTTTATCAGTATCAGGTCTATTGGTTATGTTTTTCATGCCAACCCTGTATCCAATAAAGAGAAGTAGAAACCCGGGGTCCAAAGGGCTCGGCACTGATTCAGCCCTATAAGGGATTAATATTATGCATATTCAGCGTGTGATAAATTCTAAATCCGAATATCATGCTTCGGATTTAAGTAACTACCGCCATCGGCATAGCCAAATGTCTCTGACCTGCCCCAAAGGACCCGGTTTTTAATAATGAAAATAAAAAAGGCTCAACCATGCTTGAATCTATCTCGTATAAAGCGATGGCATTTGAAGACAATGCTTTCAAGGCGAAAGACCAGGAGTTAATCCTTGAAGAACCCCTATCCATGCGCATTGATGGCAAACCATATGCGGTTGTCATGCGGACACCGGGGGATGAGATCAACCATGCGGCAGGTTTTTTTCTATCCGAGGGACTGGTTAATCAAAGAGATGATTTTGCCACCATCGGGTACTGCACCGAAGAAGGCGTCAATGTGGTAACCGCCACACTCCGGCCGGAACGAAAAAGAGTTGTAAAAGATCTTCTGGAAAGACGGGGGTTTGTCAGTCAGACCAGCTGCGGTATCTGCGGCAAGGAGTTGGTAAAGGACATTTTTCAGATTGTAAAACCGGTAACCAAACACCTGAAGATGTCCATAGCGGACGTCGGGTCGTGCTTTGCGAAGCTAGTGGATCAGCAGTCGCTATACAAGACAACCCGGGGAGCCCATGCGGCAATGATCCTCGATACCCGTTTGAACCCGATATCGTTTGCAGAGGATGTGGGGCGACACAACGCGCTCGACAAAGCCATCGGCAGGGTTTTCATGGAGAAACGACTACACGAATCCGGTCTGGTTGTGATGTCTTCCCGCATCAGTTATGAGCTGGTTCAAAAAGCGGCCAGGGCAGGCCTCGAGATAATCGTCGCGCTCTCCCGTCCAACAGCACTCGCCGTAGAACTCGGGTCACGGCTGAACATGACGCTGGCATGTATCGACACAAACGATGCTGTAATGGTTTTCTGCGGCAAGGACCGTTTTCAGTAGAACCCATCTCAAAAATAGGATTCAGATTCGCTCGCTAACCCCGCGGCAAGACTTGTCGGCGGGTTCAAGTCGATTCGCCACTGGGAATGCGCTCGCTGCTGCGGTTCATTATACTGACAGAAACCTTTGTTTGGCTGGTAATAATAACCTTGACACAGCCTACCACTTTGTTACATAATAATAAAATCGTTACACGATTTTATTTTACGCGACTGCGTCGCTTTGAAGGGGTAATGTTTAGTACAGTAGATCGGTTCCGTTTGACTTCTATGCACTTACAGCTCTAAAGGTTACTTTATCGGACCCTAAATAGTGTCCGTCCAGAAATGAGGATTTTTGCGTGAGATCAAGGCGGACAACAGATTTAACCCGGAGTAATAGCGTGCTATTTTGAGGAGTTAAATCATGGTGTCCAACGCCGATATCACGGAAAAAGACCATTTATGGATGGGCACTAAATAATATCTATCCTCACAATGGTGATAACCCTATGGACAGTACTGAATTCTCTTTGTTTCGGAAAAAACTGCAAAAAACGCAAAAAGAACTTGCTCAATTGCTGGGAACGTCACTCAAGGCCATTCACAGCTATGAGCAGGCCTGGAGAACCATCCCTCCCCATGTTGAAAGACAGTTATTTTACCTGGCAATGAAAAAAAGAGGCCTTGTGGACCCTCAAAAAAACTGTTGGACCATCAAAAAATGCCCTCCGGAAAAACGCAGAGCCTGCCCTGCCTGGGAGTTCCAAGCAGGGAATATGTGCTGGTTTACCTGTGGGACCCTCTGTTCCAATGAGGTACAGGACAAGTGGGCTAAAAAAATGCTTATTTGCCGGGAGTGTGAAGTCCTTGCGCCTATTCTTGATGCCATTAAAACCTGATTGACAACCCATACCGACATGAAAGTCATATCCATCGCCACCAGCAAGAAAAAGGGAATCCGCAAAACACCGGTTTCATCCGTCCAGTTGATCGAAGATCACGGCATCGAAGGGGATGCGCATGCCGGCCCCTGGCACCGGCAGGTAAGTCTTCTGGCCATGGAAGATATCCATGGCATGCAAGCAAAGGGCGTTGATGTCGACTTCGGAGATTTTGCCGAAAATATCGCTACCAGCGGCATTGATTTGCCCGGTTTGCCCATCGGAAGCCGCCTCAGGATAGGGCATACGGTTCTCCTTGAAATCACCCAGATTGGCAAAGAATGTCACAACAAGTGTGCCATTTACTACCAGGCAGGTGACTGCATTATGCCGAAAAGAGGTATTTTCGCCAGAGTGATAGCAGGCGGGAAAATATCTTGCAACGATGACATTCAGATCATAGATAAATAGATGATGCTGATAGATAATTTTTTAAGCTTTGGGCAGGAATTCCTGGGGTGTCGATATCCCATCATGTGCGGTGCCATGACCTGGATCAGTGATTACAGGCTCGTGGGAGATATCGGAAATGCCGGTGGCTTTGGATTTTTAGCCGGTGGCAATACGCCTGTGGACATCCTTGGAAAAGAGATCACGGCTGTCCGGAAGTATTCCGACAAACCTTTTGGTATCAACCTCATAACAGTTTCACCCATTTACAAAGATCAACTGAAGATGGTTTGCGACATGAAATGCGACATCATCATGTTTGCAGGCTCAATTCCAAGAGAGCCGGAAATCCGGAAAGCCCAGGAATCCGGCGCTAAAGTCATCTGCTTTGCTCCCACGGCGCCCCTGGCCAAACGGCTCATAAAGATGGGCACGGACGCGTTGATGCTGGAGGGGTCCGAAGCAGGAGGCCACATCGGTCCTGTCACCCTCTCCGTACTGCTGCAGGAGGTTCTCTTTACAATCGATTCCGTGCCCATTTTTGTTGCCGGAGGTATTGCAACCGGCCGCATGATGGCCCATCTGCTCATGATGGGAGCTGCCGGCATTCAGATGGGAACCCGGTTTGTCATGTCTGATGAATGTAAGGCCCACCCGGAGTTCAAAGAAACCTTCAGAAAAGCCAAAGCCAAAGATGCCGTGGCAACCCCGCAATTCGACAGTCGCCTGCCCGTCATCCCTGTAAGAGCGCTGAAAAACAAAGGGACCACACAGTTCGGCAAGCTTCAACTCGACATCATGGAACGGCTGAACGACGGCACCATCGATCCACAGCAGGCTCAGTTTGACGTTGAAAACTTCTGGGCCGGCGCACTTCGGGAAGCGGCCATAGAAGGAAAGGTTCACACAGGGTCATTAATGGCCGGACAATCGGTGGGCCTTGCGAACAAGGTAATGCCCGTCAGGGACATCATCGCTGAACTCGTTCAGGACGCGGAAAAAGAACTCCAACGGATTCATCGGGTATTCGACACCACCTGCACCTAACCCGACCCGAATATTTCACGGAGCAATCTTAGCGCATCCGCGGCGTTATTCAGTCTTCGCAGTAGCATACTACGGCTTCAGACTGAAATGCCTTGCGGCTGCACCAACCTTGCTTCGTGAAATATCCGGGTTCATTTCTTTTAAGAAATTAGGGGATAACTTATCTATCTATTCTGAAATCCGGTTACAATTATAGCATTTGTCAAAATAACGTTCTGTTTACTCCGATATCCGTTAAACTCATTCGGAACATATTTATGGCAACCCTTATAAAGCTCAAGTTTCGCTACAAACGGAGGTCTTCGGGGATTCGTTTTTAAGCCGGGCAACTGTTTGAAGATCCTTAGGACCCGTTAGGACCGCCGCTTTGTTGCAACGATTTCAGGTAGAGAACTACCCTTTTTCATAAAATATATTTTGATAAAACTGGCAGCGGCGGATCTTACGGTGCCTTAGGAGCGAGTTTTGGCCGGCTTAAAAACGAATTTCCGAAGGCCGGCAAACTTCCGAAATTGCGGTTTGTTTACAACCCGTTTCTAATAATTTCCAGGCTAACCATCTCCCAGAATACATAGTCCATCCCTGACGTGAACCGTCCGGTCCGTATGTTGGCACAGTTTTTTGTTATGGGTCACCATGATGACGGTCTGCCCCTCATGGTTCAGCTGTTTCAACAAGTCGATGACATCGTCCGCTGTCTTGCTGTCAAGATTTCCGGTGGGTTCATCTGCCAGCACAATGGGTGGTCTGTTCACGATAGCACGTGCGATGGCCACACGCTCCTGCTCACCTCCGGATAGCTGGTCCGGCAGGCGGTTTTTCTTGTCCTGAAGCCCCACTTTCTCAAGCGCCACCGCAGCCATATCTGCCTGATTATCCTTTTTAATACCGGCGATGGAAAGGGGGATCTTTACGTTTTCCATTGCGGTCAAATATGGAATGAGCTGAAAAGACTGAAAAACAAATCCCACATACTCGCTCCGAAAATCTGCGCGTTGTTCACTGGTCAGACCATACAGGTCCAGTGTATCTACCCATACATTTCCCCGGGTGGGTTGATTCAGGCCCCCCAGGGCCGACAGGAGTGTGCTTTTGCCCGCTCCGGACTGGCCTACGATGCTGACAAACTCGCCGTCGTCGATGAAGAAACTCATTTCCTTGATAGCGCAGACCGTAGTATCACCGGTCATGTACTCTCTTCCCAGATCCTGAATTTCGATAAGATGATCGTTACCATTCATTGTTTTATTTTCCTGTTACGTATCTAAATATTAGGTTCTTCTCCCAATTTTAGTTGGGAGAAAGGGTCCAAGGGGTCCAGGATTCAAGGATTCAAATGTTTAACTCGGACCCTTGTATGCTGGGATGCTTTGAGGCTGGGAAGCTGGGAAGCTGGGAAGCTGGGAAGCTGGGACGCCGCTGTTCGCTTATAGCAGTCAGCTACCCTCGAACCCTTGTATCACCCTCGGACCCTTGAACCCCATTTTCTCCCCTGTTACAGAGCCCGCAAAGCCGAACTGGGATCCATTCTGCTGGCTTTCACGGCCGGATAGAGGCTTGCCAACAGGCTCAGTGACACCGAGAGAATCAGCGAAACGCCGCCCAGCGTCACATCCAGGCTGGATAAGGTACTTTCCTGAATAATAAACGGGATCGCCAGCCAGGCAATGCCATTGCCTATGAGATATCCCAGAAAACCACCGATCAAGCCCACCACCATGGCCTCCAGGAGAATGATCTGCATGATGTGGCCCTGTCGGAAACCGATGGCGCGGAAAATTCCGATTTCTCGGGTCCGCTCGTTTACCGAGCCCATCATGGTCACGAATACGAGAAGCGAGCCGATAAAAATCACCAGGGCAGCGACACCGTAGCTGAAGGATTTTATCATTTCGATAGACTGCATTTTTGACATGACAGCCTGTTTCAAGGCCGTCACCTTGGCGTTGGGAAACTTTTCCGCAATCTGGAGGGTAATTTCGGTAATGGGACAGCCACGGCAAAAAGCTGAGATTTCCACCATGGAAATGCGTCCAGGTTTGCCCAGAACCGTTTGAAAACGGTGCAGGTCCCCAACGATAATACCGTCTTCAGGACCACCGGTGGGGTGCAAAATCGTTGAAACAACAAATTCATCGGTCCCCAGTTTCAGAGGATCTCCGAGTGCCAGGCCAAATATTCTGGCGGCCTCGGACCCGACAATCAAATCATCCGGGCTGCCCGTGGGCATGCCATCGAACTGCCACCAGGTTTTCATGCTCAGTTCTGTCTGGAGATCCGCACCCATGAGGAGCACCCGTTTCCCATCCATTTCCCAGGGACCCAGCACTTTGGGGGCGATGATACCGAGATTTTGACTGTTCTTTATGTCCCGGATATTCGCCAGATCCGACTCCATGAATTCAACTGTTTCGTAATTGACACCACCCACGGTAATTCCGCCGTAACTCAAGGAAAGATTTTCACTTCTGGGGGTCATGACGATATTCGCGCCGAAACGATCCAGTCGTTCTTCCACATCCCGTGACATGCTCTGGGTGATGGATACCAGGGTTACAATGGTAGCAATTCCAATCAACAGTCCCGATACGAGAAAAATAACTTTTCCCTTGCGGCGCCTGAGATTGTTCAAGGAAATATTATAGAGTTTCAAGCTCCGCCTCCTCCTGCTCAGTCTGGATCCGCTGACGGTGGCTGACCCTGTTCAGCAGGACAGCTTGGTATCCATTCTCCTTAAAAAATGTCGATATGCTCTCAGCGTCCGTGATGGACCGGTCAAACGTCACAACCAGTCTGGCGCCATCCTTATCGGATATAGCTAATTTAACACCGTCCAGGGTCGTAATGGTATGAATAATCTCCTGGGGCCAACTCTGAACTCCCGACAGTTTATAGATGACGTCATCCAGATTCCGGGTGCTGAAATAGGCAATCGATTTGGGTGCGACCATGGAAATCAGTCCCACGATGATGATGGCCGATACCGTTGCCGCCCAGACGCCAAAGCTGATGCCTTTCTTCTTTACACCGAGAACTTTCTCCCGTTTGTCTCTGTATTTTTCAAGATCATATGCCATAGTGATTGTTGACATCATTTTTAACTCTTTATAGTTTTAATCAGTTCACTCGACCCCTTGAATCCTCGAACCCTTGAACCCTTCATTTGGATCAACTCATTTGGAGATGATCCAAATGACCTTACTGTTCATTATATTTAGAGTACCACGCATTTTGATTGATGTCGGCCATACTGATTACCAGGTGTTTCCCTTCAACCTGACGGTTTAGCGGAGCAGGGTTGCAGCCGCCCTTCACCACATTGATCCGGGACGAAGCGAATCTCTGGCCACAGTTTTTACACACCATAAAATCACCATCCTGGACATACCCCTTGCCTGACCGGTAGCACACATCGCAAGCATCGATGGCCGCCCGGATCACGCCATCCCTGCTCTTGAGAGTAAAAAAAGTCACCATGGTACCATCATCCGCCTTTACCTTGAAATAGTGAGCTTTGCCATCATCTATGTCGCTGAGCGTAATTTTCAGAACACCGTTATCGGGCACCAGCAGATCAACCCGGGGGCCAAACAGGGCCCAGGCTCCCGGCACGATTCCCAGGGAAATTATCATAATCAGTATCAAACCTATCCATATTCTTTTCATATGTTGCCTCCATGCGTGAAATGCCCTGCCTGACAGGCAGGTTTTTTTAAATTATTCTGCTGATGATGCGGTCGGTTGTCGATTAAAAAGCCTTTTCCATGTTGACGCCGATGCCGAGCAGCCGCTGTTTCTACTGCCGCCACAACATCCAAAGCCTCCACCCTGGCCCTTAAACAAATCGGGTGCCCCGGAAATCTCTTTTTCGGTAACGATTTTTGCCGGATAACCGATGTCGGTGATAGCCTTTGCGATTATCTGCTCGTTCAAGGTTGTTTCATGTTCAACCACGACGATTCCCTGCCGCAAGTCTGCACCCAGTTTTGAATATCCTTCATAGTCTTTCAGGGTATCATCGATCCGTGACAGGCAGGAGCCACAAGAGAGGTTGGACACTTCAAGTGTTGTCTGCTTGAGGTTTGCACCAAAACTGTTGATGCCTATCAGAATACAGGCCGTAACCAGAATTCCAATGATCACTATATACCACGATCTGTTCATATCCTCTCCTTATTTAAGCATATTTAAATACGACTGCAGCGGCGGGCCTTACGGCGCCTTAGGAGCGAGTTTTGGCCGGCTTTAAAGCGAATTTCCGTAGACCGCTAAGACAACCCAGCTTGAGTTTTGCGGATAACCGGTAAACTATATAAGCAGCAGCAAAAGATGTGCCATGATGGAAGAAAGCAAAAATATGTATAATATATATATTATTACAGGTAGTTG
>Ga0164315_10000508_pt1 | contig 27052 bp, 23 predicted proteins | sample GuaBasSedimGuay6_FD_113737 | JGI IMG/M metagenome (GOLD analysis project Ga0164315, IMG submission 113737) | Subseafloor sediment microbial communities from Guaymas Basin, Gulf of California, Mexico - Guay6, Core 4569-2, 0-3 cm | ecosystem: Environmental > Aquatic > Marine > Hydrothermal vents... | reverse complement strand
GTTGAAACTTGAGCCGCGAACCGGTTTCCCATTTCCGATATCCTACTCTCTTATTCCAACTTCACCACTAAACTTGGCATTAAACGCCGTAAGTTCTTTAACAACTTTTCTTGCCAAGCAATATTCTTCTCGCCTACGACCGTTATTCCCAGATCAAGTGCTTTGATATCACACACGTTGATCACAAACTTAGTCATCATATTGATGCCGGAACTGTTTAAGAATCTCAATTCCCGCAGTTCTATCGTCAGGGTATTTGGCTGTTGTTGCTCTGCTGCCATATTGAGGAGTTGCAGGATAGGTTCATATTCCTTGGCACCATTGAGCAATAATGATCCTTTAAAAGTCACTGTGGCTGAGTTGTAAATGACATTGTATTTTTCTGTTTTGATTTCCATACTTTAAACCTTAAAATTTTGTCTTTGTTGAGAATCGGTAATAGGTCATCAATCATTGACCTTTGATGGTAAAGTCCGTAAGACAACGTTTTTTTCTGATTATCATGTCGTCAAGGGGGCAAATACTTTGGAAGTCCTCTATTACATTTGATAGTTTGCAAGGCGAACCGTTGTTATCGCCCTTTTAAATAACTCATCTGACACACGATGCATCTTCTATTAACTACGGGCTTTGGGCCTGGGCTGGATCAAAGGATTGCCCCTATCCTCTTCTTGGTGACTATCTGTAGGGTTGCTTTGAACTCATTTTGAAGCACAGTGCGTCACATCAGTTATAATAAGGCAAATTGTTCTTCTATCAACTATGGGCTTTGGGGCCCCGATTGACTCATTTTGAAGCCTTGTGCGTCACATCAGTTAAATCAGGCAAAATCGCTGTCATTTCTCGTTTCCCCGAATTGACAGTGACAATCAGGGCGTTTATATTTCTAAACACACCATCGTGCTCACAATCATCATAGGTGGATTGCTTTGACATTTTTCAAACTTCCAACCTAATTTAGCCGAGTAATCACATATCATGCTGAGCAGTCCCAATCTTGAAGGTCCGTCATGTTGCATCGCATTAGATCTCATGGCTTGAAAGTACAATTCATGCGCGTCTTCGCTCAGTAATCTTTTGATAAATGCCTGAAACGACTTGGCTTGTTGCTCATTAATGCCATTTGTGATGCGAAAAATTAATTTGTCGTTATACAGTGAAAACCCAATTTTAGCGGTAAATGGCACATTCTCATCTTGGAATTTCATTGCATTTTCCAGCAATTCATTAGCAATGTACTTTACCGCATCCCGAAGATTCTCGACGATGACGCTATCAGAGCTATCAGATTTTTCGACTTCCTGAACAAAGAATGTTTTAAAGTACTCCGAGATAAAATCAGCAGACAAACCATTATTTTCCCAACGTGTCTTAAGAGGCCGTGAACTCGGTGAAAAACCGATGGTTAAGTATTCATCCTGTAATGGTAAATCCTCAATAAAGTGACCGAATACCTGTGTCATGTTTAACAAACTCTCATCAGTTATCAGTTATCAGTTATCAGTTATCAGTTATCGGTTGTCAATTTAAGGCGATAAATCGCCTACTACAAACCGGTTTCATTTAATTCTGGTACAAGGTGTTTGAGTACCTTTTTGATCTCGTTTTCAAGGTATTTTTCACAAGCATCCGATAACTGTGTTAATGTTTTTGTCAACAGTGTCGAATCATTGCTGCGGTGATCGGCCAGTAGAATTTTAGCATGAGTGGTTTTTCCCAGTTTTTCGTCTGCGTAGAATAATTCTTCATGCAATTTTTCACCTGGACGCAAACCGGTATAAATAATTTTAATATCCTTGTCGGGTATTTTTCCAGATAAGCGAATCATTTGTTCTGCTAAATATCTGATTTTGATTTGTTGACCCATATCAAGTACGAAAATTTCTCCGCCTTCTCCCATCGCGCCGGCTTGTAAAATCAGTTGGCAGGCTTCTGGAATCGTCATAAAATATCGACTGATATCGGGATGCGTTACCGTCACGGGCCCCCCTTTAGCAATTTGCGTTTTAAAAAGGGGGACGACACTGCCAGCAGAACCTAAAACGTTACCAAAGCGCACTGTGATAAAACGGGTTTGAGTGTTGGCATTCATGGCTTGACAAATCATTTCAGCTGCGCGTTTAGTGGCACCCATAATGTTGGTTGGATTAACCGCTTTATCTGTGGAAATCATGACAAAGATTTGACAACCTTGCGCCACAGCCGCTTTTGCTAGAATTTGAGTGCCTAAGACATTATTGCGAGCCGCTTCTCTGGCTTGCGATTGTAGCATGGGAACCTGTTTATAAGCTGCGGCATGAAAAATCATATAGGGATGATAGCATTCTAAAATATGGCGTATTGCTATCGCATCAACGATGTCCCCTAAATGGGTATAGAGTACCAAATCTGGAAAATGCTGGCGTAGTTGTATCTCAATTTGATAGAGGTTAAATTCACAGCGTTCAACAATCACAAGTGCTGTTGGATTTAACCGCGCAATCTGTCTACATAATTCTGAGCCTATTGAACCACCGCCACCACTCACCATGACTACTTTGCCACGTAAACCGGTTTCGATAATTTGCCAATCAAGTTGAACTTTGGCACGTCCTAATAAATCATCAATAGCAACATCGTGTAATGCATTCAGCGTGACTTGTCCATTGATAATATTATCCAATTTGGGCAATGTACGCACTGGCACAGTACAACGTTCACACCATTCTACCACACGGCGCATTTGTTCATCGGTAGCAGAGGGTATCGCAATGATAATCACATCGACTTTTAAAGATTCAACGCTTTCAACGACTTTGTCAATGCCGCCTAGCACGGGTACTCCTTGCATTTTACCACCGTGCAAACGGGGTTTATCGTCTAAAAAACAGACGGGTAAATAACCACAGTCAGGGTTACGCAGCATGTCACGCACCAACATGTCACCTGAAGTGCCGGCACCTAAAACCAGAACACGTTGTTGATTGGTTTCACCCGTTAATAAGAATTTAAACGAGTGTTCATGCCATAACCGAAACAGCAAGCGAGGCATCCCCAATAAGAAAATTAAGAAAAAGGGATAAAATAGCACCGAAGAGCGTGGAATGAGTTCTAGGCGATTAAACAAAACCAGTATTAAAACGATGGCAAGCGTACCTAGAAAAACGGCACGTAAAATCAGGGCTAAATCGGGCATACTGGTAAATCGCCAAATGCCGCGATATAGGCCGCTATACCACAAAAAAAGGCTTTGTACACCAACAACAATCGGTAAGACTTGCCAAAATACCATTTCAACTTCTGGATTTAAGGGCAAATCGTAACGAATAATAATCGCCAAGGCCCAAGCTATGGCAACCATGCTGATGTCATGGATAATAATGGGAATGCGGTGAGAAATCAAAGACATGTTATTAGCAAATGGGCTAGGGCTATATAAAATAAGAATGATGAATGATGAATTGTTCAATTCAAAGGGCAACCACAAGGGATTGCCCCTACATGACATTGTGTAGGGGCAATCCCTTGTGGTTGCCCCCTTTCTGTTTTTTTTAAATACCTGAAAATTTATGGTTCAGTACTTACCAATATTCAACGGGTTATGGCGCTTGGTTCGATTTATTCAGCTGCCACCAGAAGCGAGTCATTTAAAAAAAATACGCTTTAAAGTTTTAAAAATCAGTACTATATCCAAATAAAGTGATTGTTCCTTGACATATTTTTGATGATAAGCCAGTTTGAGAGGCAGAATGTTTTCAATATAACTTATCTCTGGTTGTTTTGAGGCTGCCAACAATTCGCTTTCATTGTGAAATTCAATTGATGCATAGTCTGTAATACCGACAGGCACAGATAGCACATATTCTTTTAGCGCATCAGGATAATAGGCGACATATTCAGGCACTTCTGGTCTAGGCCCTACCAAACTCATCTCTCCTTTGAGTACATTGATCAACTGAGGCAATTCATCCAGTTTATAGCGACGCAAAAAATGGCCACAGCGCGTGATACGCGCATCGTTGTTTAGGGTTAATTTTGGGCCTTTATTGTCGGGAAGCATGGTGCGAAACTTGATGATTTTAAATGGTTTTTCAAATTGACCGATACGAGTCTGTAAAAAAAAGATGGGCCCCTGACTGTCTAATTTTACCCACAGTGCAATCAACAAAAACAATGGGCTGAGCAAGATTAAACTGGGTAACACGCAGCACAAGTCAAAGATTCGCTTAGTATTCATTATTTGTGCTTCAATTAAAATATAACTTGATGCCTGTAGAGACGCGATCGCGAAGCGTCTCTAGGATGCTGTTTCGAGGAGACGCGATGCGGAGACGCGAAGCATCGCGTCTCTACGATGCAAAAACGAAATGCAGAGACGCGAAGCATCGCGTCTCTACATGCCTATAACTTCATTTTTGTGCTTCAATTAAAATTTTCCGTATTGTACTGATGACTCGCGCTATGTCAGCATCACTCATGCTGGGATAAATCGGTAAACTCACCACGCGCTGATAAACATCTAAAGCCACTGGGAAATCTTCTGGTTTAAATCCATAGCGATCTCGCCAATACCTTTGTAAATGTAAAGGAATAAAATGTACACTGGTACCGATACCCGCAGCATTCATGCGTTCCGTAAAGGTGTTACGATCTAGCGTCAATTCCTCAAGTTCTAATTGGATTACATATAAATGCCAAGCATGAGTGCTGTATGGGTTCAAGTAGGGGGTACGCACTGGCAAGTCTGACAAACCTTGCGTATACTGCGCGGCAATGTCAGCGCGTCGTTGCAGGAAAGTATTCGCTTTTTGTAATTGATGAATGCCCAAGGCGGCCGCTATGTCAGTCATATTGTACTTAAACCCTGGTGCCACCACTTCATAAGACCATCCTAGTAAGTTAGAAGATGCCCGATTAAAGATATCACGGTTAATGCCATGTAAGCGCATAGTACGAATGCGCTCTGCATAATCTGGATTTGCTGTCACTATCATGCCACCTTCTCCAGTTGCCACCGTTTTCGTCACATAAAAACTATAGACGCTGATATCACCAAAGTTACCAATCATACGCCCTTTGTAATAAGTGGGTAGCGCATGGGCAGCATCTTCAACGATTTTAATTGAAGCGCGAGCAGCCAAATCCAGAATAGGATCCATCTCGCAAGCTTGTCCACCAAAATGCACCGGCAAAATCGCTTTAACGCCATCAACGTTGTCCAAAGTGGTAGCGAGTTTGTGAGTATCTATATTAAATGTCTTGGGATCAATATCCACAAACAAAGGATCAGCCCCTAAGTAGCGTATGACTTCAGCCGTTGCGGTGAAGGTATAAGGTGTTGTTATGACCTTATCACCTGCTCTAATACCAATGGCTTCAAGTGCCAAATGCAACCCGGCAGTGCAAGAATTGACCGCTAACGCATAAGGTTGACCAACAAACTTGGCAAAATCCTCTTCAAAACGCTTGGTTTTGGGCCCAGTCGTTAACCAACCAGAACGTAATGTATCAACGACTTCATTGATTTCTTCTTCACCAAGACACGGTAATGCGAAGGGTAGAAAGTTATCACTCACCTTATTTCTGACTCCAGTGCCATTTATTGTAGTTTAGGTCGATAATTCAAGTAACCAAGAAGCAACAACTTTAGACCATTGTAAATGTTTTTCCACATAAGCTCGGCCATTATTGCCTAGTTGTGTAGCGTATGCTGGATCATTAATTAAGCGTCGCACCGCGTTTGCCAAACCCTTGTCATCACCTGGGGCAACAACAATGCCAGCTTGAGCTTCTGCAACTAATTGTGCGCCCTCACCAGCACTGCTAAACAAGACGGGTTTACCAGATGCCATGATAGGTAATGTTTTTGCAGGGCGTGTACATTCAAGCCATTTAGAGTCGCGAAAAGTAGAAAGGCCGGCAAGGGCTAAACTATACAGACGGGCAATCAATTCAGGGGGTTGAGAATCCCAAAAGAGTACATTTTTAAGCGCCTTCTGTTCGCAAAGTTGTTGAATGCGCGCTTTGTCTGAACCTCCACCAACGCACAAGAATAAGACATTCGTTTCAGTTAATAATTGTGCCGCTTGCAATATCACTTCCATACCGTGTGCATAGCCATGTGTTCCGGCATATAAAATCAAGTGTTTATCCTCTGGTAAACCGAGACTGGCTCGAAAAGCGGCATCCGCCGGTTGCGGTTGGAATAACTGTGTATCAACGCCATTAGGTAATAATAAGACTTTGTGGGCAGGAACCTGTTTTTCGTTGATAAGAATTTGGCGAACACTTTCAGTGACAACCGTAACATAGTTCGCTTTACGATATAACCACCTTTCTAATTTTTCAGCAATACGCAATGCAAAACCCTCATGCATTAAGCCTAGGGCTTTTACCGTATCTGGCCATAAATCGGCAACATTGAAAATAAAAGGCACTCGCCACCATTTTGCACACACATAACCGGTTATGCCTAAAAACAAGGGGGGTGATTCGACAAAGAGATAATCCGGTTTTTGCGCCTTTAATAATCCCCACAAAGCCGTTAGCATAAAAGAAAAATAATTCAGCAAACGTTTGATACCTGCCCCTTGTGCGGCATACATCCAAACTCTATGCACAGGCACCCCTTCCCAATTTTCCTTTTGATAAAAATGTCCCCTATAATCAGCAAAAATCTGACCTGTCGGATAATTTGGCAGGGCTGTCACAACTTCCACTTGATGTCCAAGGTGTCGTAACTCACGAATCGTAGCTGCCAATCGGATTTGAGGCGCACCCGTTTCGGGGAGAAAATATTGACTCAGTATTAAAAAATGCATGAGATTATTGACCGAGTTATATTCACAAGGCTTACAGAGTTTGAGTTATTAGATTTGAAAATCATTATTAAGATTACTATTCAAAATTCAAAATTCGCCATTTTAGTCTCGCGGCCTCTTTTATTTTTCAAAGTGTTAGGTTTATTGAGGAACACGTTTATTTAAATTGATTTGTGGCATTATACTATAATGCTAGATTGATGTTGAACAAAGTGTATAACACGGTATTTTGATAGAGTTCAAAAGTTCATCTGTTCATCATTTTAGGAATTAATAATTTGAAGAAGTTCAGGCTATTCTCATTAATCACGATAAAACCGTTTAGAAAGATTTTAGGACTGACGCACCCAAATTCTAATTATTTGATTTGACTGTTTAAAACAATTCACGTTGAGGCATCAAGAAATTGATAACTCACTGAATACTCAATTAATTTAATTTGTCAATGCGTAAGTCCTCTATTTTTTGAACAATGACTCTTCAAGATGCCATTAAAAAAAACTAACGAATGATATTGTCTACCCCTAATTCAAAAATGGCGCTTTTATTGTTGACATTCACCGTATAGATATCGGCTGAAAACCCTGCAATATTAAGAGGAATGATTTCCTCAAAAGGCTTGATATCCTGGCTGCAAACCTTGTCCGTTTGACGAACAGTTATCATTTTGAGTGAAATGGTGTTGCCACGAAGCTCTTCGGTAATGTGAACAATTTTTGTGCAATCGTCGTGGAAATAACCTTTGGCGATGACATTAACCTGTACAGGGAAGGTTTCAATTATCATCATTTCAATTTCATCAACAAAAGCAGAATTGTTCGTTGCTTCCTGTTTAAGAGTTGTAACGTTGTCTATTGTATCAGATGAGGATAGCTTGTCAGATGAGCAAGACATGACTAAAAAACATAAGAATATCATCAAAACAAAGTGACAGTGAGCAAGATTAAACATATTAGCATCGCAGGTGGTAATGGATTTAATAGTACAATTGATTGATTTTAAATAAAAATAATCTCGTTTTCCCCCAAACTGATTAATTCAAAATTGATGAGGTCCAACACGCCTCCTCAAGCGTTTTTGATTAATTTTGTAGTGGTCAACAGGATTTCACGCAAATGTTTTTGCGCGCAAAAACATTTGCGTGAAATGTTAAACAAAAAATGAGGGTTTCAACAAATCTATTTCACTTAAGAAGTTTTTGCGCGCAAAAAACTTCTTGAAAAACGTGATAGAACGCCTCATGTCATGATTGTCATGACGCCACGCTAAAGTTTAGCTTCGCTAAACTTTAGCGTGAACCGAAGGTCAGCGAAGCTAAACGCTGATTAATATTGATTTGTTCAATATCAATCTGACCACTACCGTTTTTGATTAATTTCTAATCTAAAATCTAATCTAAAATGCAGACAAAGCGATTCGATATTTGCGAATCAGAACTTGAACCTAGTGCAGGATCGCTCCAATCTTGATACCACTTAGCAAGCATCAAAAGGTTGCCCTGGTTTTCCAATGGTATTGAAACTGGAGCGATCCTGCACTAGTACTTTGTCACTCTTCTTTTGCCGAGTCGTATTTCGATTTATTATAAAATAATCAAATCGTTAGCAAATTATCAACCCATAAAAACAATATTGACAGAGTACTAGAATTAACAAACCGAAAAATAATGCAAAATGACTTTATAAATTTCTGCCTTGCGAAGGGGTTTAGTCAAATAATCATTCATTCCTGCTTCTAAACAAATTTCTCTATCACCTTGCATCGCGTTAGCTGTCATAGCGATAATATAAGGACGCTGTACTTGAGCCCATTCTTTTTTAATACGGCTTGTTGCAGTCAGTCCATCCATTTCAGGCATTTGTACATCCATAAAGACTATATCATAAGTTTTGTCATGCAAAGCTTCTAAAACTTCTAAACCATTGCTAACAATATCGGCATCATAGCCTAACCGTTTAAGCAGCAGCAGTGCGACTTTCTGATTAACCATATTATCTTCAGCCAATAAAATGCGTAGTTTTTTCCCTTTTATGGATTCATCTTCAATCTGTTTTTTCTTCAAAGTGTGAGCATCTGAAGAATCGGTACGAAATATATCGGTCAATACTTCGTAGAGTCTTGCAGGTTTTATCGGTTTAGTTAGACAAGCCGTAAAAAATTGTACACAACGCTGAGGTAAGTAAACGGATGTCAGTACAACTAATGGTAAGGAAGAAGACTGATGCGCTTTGCTGACTTTCTCTAATAATAAACAGTTTTCCTTCTCAGGCGAATTGTTTTCCAAAAGAGCAATATCCCATTGTTTACCTTCACGTAAACAGCTAAAAAGTTCAATCATGTTAGCAACCAGATGAGGTACCATCCCCCATCGCAGAGCTAGCCGTTGCAAAATCGTACCGTTAGTCAAATTGTCAGTGCTAATTAAAAAACGTTTGCCAAGCAGATGAGGTTGCTGGCAGTGCAGATAGACATAAGGCTGAATGTTAGGTTTAACGTGGGTAACAATACTAAAATTAAAAGTTGAACCTTTGCCAATCTCACTTTCTACCCATATCCGTCCACCCATTAGCTCAACGAGGCGTTTACTGATTGCCAATCCGAGTCCCGTACCCCCATATTTGCGGGTTGTTGAGGCATCAACTTGGGTAAAGGATTGAAACAATTTGTTGATGTGATCTGTTGAAATGCCCATTCCGGTGTCTTTGACGGAAAAAATAATTTCATATTCAGAAATGTCTTCTGCCTCCAAGGATTCGTTTTCAAAACCAATTGGTCTGACTTCTTTATTGGGTTCAACAGCTTCCCCTTTTTCTAAAGGGGGAGGTAATATTTTATGGGCCTTCACTAAAACGACTACTTCGCCTTGTTGCGTGAATTTAACAGCATTACTGAGCAAATTGACTAAAATTTGACGTAGCCGGGTAACATCTCCTATCACAATATCGGGCGTGTCATCGGCTATCAAATAGGCCAAATTGAGTCCTTTTTGAACAGCATGGGAAGCTAATAAATCAAGAGAATCTTCCACGCACACACGGAGATCAAAGGCCTGTTTTTCCAGTTCTAGCTTGTCTGCTTCAATTTTAGAAAAATCCAGAATATCGTTGATAAGCGTCAACAAAACTTCGCCGCTAGTGCGAATGGTGTTAACGTGATCCTGTTGCTCTCTTGTGAGTGTTGTGTAAAGCAACAAATCAGTCATGCCAATGATCCCATTCAAAGGGGTACGGATTTCATGACTCATATTAGCTAGAAATTCAGACTTAGCGCGTGTCGCTTCCTCGGCAACCTCCCGGGCTAAGAACAGCTCATTTTCAATCGCATCCGCATGTTCAGTCGTCGTTTCCAGCAAGATTTCTAGATCGCTTTTTTCTCTATTGACTGTGTCTAATTCTTGGTGCAGACGTTCTATTTCCAACAAGAAGTCTTCTCTAGTCAGTGTTTTTGCAGACGTGAACACCATGCGCTCCCATAAGCTTATTCCCACTCTAATTGCAAAGAGGGCATCAATCGTCGCAAGTTTTTTAACGATTTACCCTGCCAAGGTATTTTATTTGAACCTTGTAATACCATCTCAACAGTCTGTTTCTGACGTACCCGAATGACAAATTTTGACAGAACATTGATGCCAGAACTGTTGAGAAACTTCAGTTCCGTCATGTTAAAATAAATCTTAAGGGGTTTCATATCAGCCACTTGATTAAACAACTCCACAATAGGCTCATATTCCTCCATGCCACTTAATCTCAGCGCACCCTTACAACGGATGGTTGTTGTCTCGTTATTATAACTAACGTGATATTCTTCATTTTCAATTGTAATTTCTGCCATTGTTCTCAATCTCCATTAGACAGTCAGTTGCGCCATGGTAGTAACAGCAATCACCTCAGGATCTTTTTTTACAGTTTCAAACTTCCACCCAAGGGTGGCCATATAATCATTTATCATGGACAATAAACCTAATCCTGATGTTTTCCCTTGGTCGTCTTGGGCATTGCGTTCTAGCTGATCGATATACAATTCCTGTGGATCTGAATGTATCAATTCTTGGAGGTAGGCCTGAAATTTTTCCACTGCCAAGGGAGAAATACTGTTAGTCACACAAAAGATGATGCGGTCATGATACAAATAGAGTTGAATACTAATAGGATAGTGTATGGTTTTATCGTTAAATTTCATAGCATTTTCCAACAACTCGTTGGCAATGTAACCCACAGCACATTTGATCTCAGTGTGTCTGTCATTGGTATTTTCATCCTCATTGGCCGGAAAAAAAACGGTTAAATAATCAGCTAGAAAATCAGCCGACAATCCGTTGTTTCGCCACCGCTGCTTAAGTGGAATAGAACTAGGCGAAAATCCCAATATTAAGTATTCTTCACTTTCTATGGGGGTTTGATGAAACTCCCCGAATAATTGAACCATATTTCAAACCCCCTGACTTAATGATCAATTATCAATTCTAGGCTAAAGTTTTTGCACGCAAAAGCCTGAAAATCAGTTACTCGGCTTGCTGCCGTTTATAACTTCGCTACAAACTCAAAAAAGCTTCGTTAATCCTTAAATATTATAAACTTATGTTAGACTTATTGTCTTCATCCCAATTTTTGCTTGAATGCCATTTTATAAGTCGATATAAGCCTTTTTTTTGACTTCGACCACATCACCGGGGAAAACAGTCCCGGGCGCATTTGCTGTTTTCCCACTATTTCTAACGACAAGGATTGTGTACTTGGAGAGAGAACACTAAATTTTTCGCCAACTTGTTCCTTGTGCGCTGTCTTCAAGTATTATTCCTTTTTCTTTCAAACTGGCACGAATCTGATCTGCCTTCGCCCAATCTCGAAGTGATCGGGCTTTCTCCCGTTCTGCAATCAATTGTTCAATTTCAGAGACAGATAAACCGGCATCAGTCTCTTGATTGGTAGTGCCTTGTAAAAAAGTTTCAGGCTCTGCTTGTAATAAGCCTAAAATGCCGCCTAAATGACGCAAATCGCGACCGAGTTGCGCCGCTTTTCGTTGTTCTGTTTGGCGAATTTTATTGATTTCATGTGATAAATCAAACAACACTGCCAACGCTTCGGGCGTATTAAAATCATCATTCATTGCGCCCTGAAAGCGTTGCTTATAACTGTCATCAGGGCCAGCATCATCAGTCTCAGGCAAATCCCGCAATGCAGTATAGAATCGGGTTAGAGAGTGTTTAGCACTCTCTAGCTCTTGATCAGAATAATTGAGAGGGCTACGGTAATGACTGGTTAAAATAAAATAGCGCACCACTTCAGCTTGATACTGCGCCAAGACTTTACGCACCGTGAAAAAATTGCCCTTAGATTTAGACATTTTTTCGTCATTGAGACGCACAAAACCATTATGCATCCACACATTAACAAAAGGCTCACCCGTTGCCCCTTCTGACTGAGCAATTTCATTTTCATGATGGGGAAATTGCAAATCCATACCACCACCGTGGATATCAAAATGATTACCCAAGCAACTCGTCGACATGGCGGAGCATTCAATATGCCAGCCTGGACGACCTTGCCCCCAAGGTGAATCCCAACTCGGCTCACCGGGTTTAGCCACTTTCCACAAAACAAAATCTAACGGGTGTTGTTTAGATTCATCCACTTTAACCCGCTCCCCAGCGCGTAAATCTTCTATTCGCTTGCCAGAAAGTTTACCATAACCCTCAAAATGTTGGACAGCATAACACACATCACCATTATCAGTGATATAGGCGAACCCCTTATCCAACAAACGTTGCACCATGACAATAATTTCGGGAATAGACTGCGTTGCACGGGGCTCAACCTCTGGGCGTAGAACACCCAATGCATCAGTATCGTCATACATCGCCTGAATAAAACGGGCCGTTAAACTATCAATATCTTCTCCATTTTCGTTGGCACGCTGAATAATTTTGTCGTCGATATCGGTAATATTACGCACATAAGTCACTGAAAAACCTAAATAGCGCAAATAGCGTACCACGACATCAAAAACCACCATCACCCGTGCATGTCCAACATGGCAGTAGTCATACACCGTCATGCCGCAGACGTATAAACGGACTTTACCAGGTTCAATAGGCGTAAAAAGTTCTTTTTGTTTAGAGAGGCTGTTATAAATAGTTAACATAATTGTAAGTTATCTTAAAAAACAATACGGTTTTTGCGAAAAAAGACTCAGAAAATTTCACTGATAAATCAAATAGTTATCAATCAAATAGTTATCATTGTTCAGTTTTATCATTTTAAATTCGATGATTATTTTGCAATCATTCTAATATAAGAGAATTATTAAATCTTATGCTAATGACATCATTTGCTCCACATTAGGATTTAAATTGATTGTCTGCCTTCGCAATTATATCTTATATTATTATCATGTCTGTTATCAATTAGAATCTATAATCTTAGCCTCTTTAGTCTCAAATCAATCTATTATACTTAGCATTGTCATAGGTAGCTATTATTTTAACAGACACAGCCAACAGCTCAAGTCACCTAAAAATAACTAACCAAATACGAAAATTATATTTAGCGTAGCACACCGAAGGTTCACTTAAGAAGTTTTTGCGCGCAAAAACTTTATTTAGCGTAGCACACCGAAGTTTCGCTTCGCGAAACTATCGCTAAGAAATGTGAAATGGTGGACAGTTCATAAATTAAACCAAAACCACAAAAACGACATTCGAGGTTCAAGTTTTTGCGCGCAAAAACTTGAACCTCGAATAATATACCAAAATTAGTGTCTGAAAAATTCTATGACACAATAATATTTAAAAAAACTCTTGACAAAAAATAGATTTTTTGTTTATATCAACGGCGACTCTTATCAAGGGATGAGAGTCTTCAAAGCAAGATATTATGGTTCAGTATTAAAATGTCATACTGGTAAAATATTAGACTTAATAATAAACATCAGATTATCTTCAAAATCTTATTGTGTATTATACTAAAAAGTCACAAGTCGTTTTTGTGACCCGGGGAGCTTACCCTTAAGACATAAGTGCGACCCGTTTCATGCAAAGTACATTAAATGTGCGTAACATGAACTCAATTTGGCAGTTTTTAAAGCCTATTGTGATAATTCAAAGATTGTGAGATTAAAGCTATCTCAAGATGACCTAAAGTCTACGTCAATTCCCTTATTGGTTTAATTGATAAGAAACGGGTAAAGCAGGGAATAATGCGTTGTTTAATGAATTAGCTTATTAAACAGTGCTAGATAATCAGATATGATAACGCAAGAAATTATCGATGTACATAAAACGTCGTGACAAGGAGCGGAAACAAGCTAAGTTACAATCCGTGTTTGGCAAGAAAATACATATTACGTTTATGTGGTAATATGATAGGTATTGGTTTCGTAAGAAACATTGCCACGGTGTAGAGATAATGTCTAAGTCTGAATATAGCCAATCTTTGGAAACGGGGTAATTAGGTCTATTAGACTCATCCCATTTTTATGGCGATGAGTGGAGTATATCAAACTTCAATAGATAGGCTTAACAGGATTGTACAAAAAGCTAAAGCCTCTTTGTAATGAAGGGGATATGCCTACGTGTACATTGTCAACTAAGAACAATATAGTCATTAAATATATCAATACCATGAGTGGAAACAAAGTTTTCAGAGCATGATGAAATGATGTTACGCGAGTAACAGTTTAAAGACGGTATTGCAAAGGCTGTAGAGTATCATGACATTGTCATGATACAAAAACCCATCGCGATACAGTGAAAGCCGAAGAGGCAGTTCTGAAAATAGGCGAATGGAATGCAGTCAAATAATAATAGTTGAGAAAGGAGCCGTGTTCGGGATCAGTCTCACGCACGGTTCTGAAGACGAGTCCTTTATGGTGACATAGGGGGCTTAGTTTAACCATTAGCTGATTTTTGTGGTTTTGGCGTTTTTAAATAAGAGTATAAACTCATTTCATCCAAAATGAAGTCAAATAACTCATGCACTTTAATGGCATTAATCGTACTTCGCTGTAGCGTAGTACAGAAATAGCGTTCCTATAGTATTTATAGCGTTTCCCGATTGAATGAAGTACAAATTTTATTTTTTGTTACAAATTTATTTTGCGAAGGCCCTTTTCAAACCAAATTTATTTTGCGAAGGCCCTTTTCAAACCAAATTTATTTTGCGAAGGCCCTTTTCAAACCAAATTTATTTTGCGAAGCCCCTTTTCAAACCAAATTTATTTTGCGAAGGCCTTTTTCAAACCAAATTTATTTTGCGAAGGCGAAGTGTACGTCATGAGATCGGGAAACGCTATAACATCTATAGTTTCAGCATAAATGCGATACTTGAACTTTGCTCAAGGCATGAGTTTGAAAACAGGCTACGGCTTTTTTTTGATAACATAACTACTACCCTTGCCCTGCTTTTTCAGGGTAACCACTTTCTGTTCTTGGGCATGAAGCAAAAATTTATTGAATTGATTAAATCCATAATCCGCTTCTTTAAATGCAGGATTCAGTTCCAACATCTTGTTCTTGATTTGAGAACTCACCCCTTCTTTCCCTTCTTTTTCAAATGCAGCTATCGCTTTCAAAAGTAGTTGATTAGCAATTGAAATATTGGGTTTAGTCGTCTTTTTCGCCTTGCTATCTTGTGTCTTCTTTTCAGGTTGTAGCTGATTTTGGGTGGTTTTCGCCTTGCTATCTTGCTTCTTCTTTTCCGGTTGCAGCTCAATCTGTGGCTCCTCAACCTCTTTCGATTCGATTATTTCTTCTTCTCTTGGAAATATTTTTTTGCAGACTGAAGAAAGACAACACAGTTCTTTAATGACAGCCATTTTATGCTTGGGCGAGTAATCTCTAAAAGCATGATTGGCATATTTACAACAAACGACTAAATTATCTAAGTCGTTTTTGCCACCTTTAGATTGTGGTATCACATGATCAAGTGTGGCTTCATTCATATCTAAAATGGCATCACAATAAAAACATTTACCACCTTGGTTAAATAACAAAGCATTCAATTTTTTCATAGCAAGAGGTTTCCCATAATCAGGTGATAGGTGTCTTTATAAGAACGACAAGGATTAATCGTAGCGACAAGTCTTTTAAGAACTTTTTTTATCAGCACAGGGTAGCGAAGCAAAATCAGCCGTTATCAGCGTTATCAGCGTTCTATTCGATATTTTTAACCAAAAATGTAGTGTTATTTGTATGGGCAAGCACAAGGGATTGCCCCTACCGATGATGTGCAATCCTTTGTGGTTGCCCTTTTGATTTTAAAACAATTTCAACTCAACAGAGAAATTTTAGACTCTGTGTGACTCTGTGGTATTCTGTGTTAAATATTTGTGTCATAAATCATTTTACAAACTGATAGCTGCAAAGTATTAAATAAGACATCAAAGTGTCAAACTTTTAAACGGAATCATGTCTCGAAAACGGGAAAATCGCCCTTTTTTCAAATTCGAATCATGTCTCGAAAACGGGAAAATCGCCCTTTTTTCAAATTCATTTCAGACACCACCTCAGAAGATAAAGTCAATAAGACACATTCATCACTTTTGTCGGCAATCTGTTGACATCTGTCAAGGCTTACCCGACCAGTAGAAACAAAACAAAAATAGATATTGTTACGGCGCTTAAAGTGTATCAAATAACGCGCACTACGATTTTGATTTTCCAAATCAGAAAACAAAGCCAATTTTTCTGGTTTAAGGGGCGCTAAACGAAAATTAGGTTGTTTGTCTACAATCGGCAATTTAATCGTTTTGAAAATCAGTTGTGTCGCTTGCGAATTATAAAATAAGGTTTCCGCATAATCAGCAAACTGTTGTTCATAAATAGGATAAATCTTCTTTGAACAGAGTAACAAAACGGCGGCGGCATGTAAAACGGTTTTTTGATATTGCGTTTCAAATTCTAAATACAGTGTATCATGTATCACTCGATTAGTATGATCAAGGCGCAGACTTGGCAAGTCGCTCATTAAAAAACCAATGCGATGCCCATCAATCAGCACAGCTAACTTTGGCACATCACCCTCCACATCCCGCAGCGCAATACGATAAATCTCTGCCATTTTATCAAATAATTGCATATCACCGGCTTTCACATACCAATCATAATCTTGACCAGGTTTCACATCTCGTGTATGGACTGCTGCACCGAGTAAAGGAACTGACTTCAATGGCATTATTTTGTGACCTCAATCAGTGAAGAATTACCATAGATTTTAAAGGTTTGAGAACGGCCCTGTGCAAATTCGGTCAATGCTTTTTGAAAAGCAACATCCTCATTGAAAATCCAACGTACAAATTGATTCCACTGGCTACGGTTTTGATTATGCTGTAATAATGCAAATGCCAGTGCATAGCGCAAAGGTTGATCAGTATTTTCGGGGCAAAATCGCAAATTAGGTTTTCTAATAAACACCATTTCTTGTTCATCACCATGAGAATCAATACGCGTAAATTCGACACAACCGAGCGTTTTAACGGGTATTAAGACAGCTACCACATTTTCAACATGTTTAAGCCATTTAAGCATCATTTCATATTGTTTTTCAAATGCCCTTTCTAAAAGTGTTTGAGTTTTCTCATTTTTGAGCCAAGCCTCACATTTAGTAATCACAAATAATAAGAGATGATTTTGTGGATTAGTGAGTATAGGTTGCAAGAGTTTCTCAATTTGGCGCGGATTATTTTTTTTAGCCGACAATGAATCATTGCCCTCAACGAGGGCAGAACCATCTATCACATTAATAATCACAACGGCTTGTTCTAAGCGGGTTTTAAACTCATCAAAATCCCGATTACCCTCATTTGCCTGTATTATGCCCCCAGCAATATCACAAAACACTAAATCCAATTCTTTTTTACCCTTAAACACCATTTCAAATTGGCGTTCAATGAGGCCGGCCGTCCCTTTCAAAAGCGGGCCTGTTGGTGTAAACGTTGGTTGCGTGACGATAGTCGTGAGTTTTTGATAGGCCTCTTGCAGATCATGATGCGTATCTTGGCTCGCGACTAATTCAAAACCTGATTGGTCGTCGTTGTCGTCGTCCTCAAGATTTGATAATTCATGGTACATCGTGGCGAGTAGCGTTGTCTTACCGACACCATCTGGCCCCACCATCATCATAACAGTCCGATTTGGCATTGTCAGTTATCAGTTATCAGTTATCAGTTTCAGGCAAAAGTACAGCGAAGCGAAACTTTTGCCTGAAAATCAGTTCCACGCAAAAGTTTTGCGCGCAAAACTGTATTTCACGCAAAAGTTTCGCGAAGCGAAACTTTTGCGTGAAATTTCACGCAAAAGTTTCGCGAAGCGAAACTTTTGCGTGAAATTTAGCTTCGCTGATCTTCGATTCACGCTTTCACGCTAAAGTTTCGCGGAGCGAAACTTTAGCGTGAAAAGTTGCGTGCAACTTCTTAAGTGAAATTCACATTTAGCTTCAGCGTGAATCGAAGATCAGCGAAGCTAAATAAAGTTGCGCGCAACTTCTTAAGTGAGCCGAAGGCCAGCGAAGCTAAATGTGGAAATCAGTTATCAGTTCCACATTTCACGCAGCGAAGTACAGCGAAGCTTCACGCTAAAGTTTAGCGAAGCGAACCGAAGGTGGGCTACGCTAAACTTTAGCGTGAACCGAAGGTGGGCTACGCTAAATAAAGTTTTTGCGCGCAAAAACTTGGAACAAAAGTAAATGCCGACGCAAAATAAATTTGGAACGTAATACGCAAAATAAATTTTGCTTATTTTTTCGTAGTTTTACAAATATCGCGTCGGTTTAGATTCTGATTGCGGTTTTCTTAACGGCACTTCTTCTTGCTCATCAATAACCACTTTTTCAGGTTTTTCGACAATTTCATAATTCGGCCCCTTCAAAGATTCTTGTCGATGCCGATTGACATAAGCGTCAACCAATTGCCCTTGGGCATTTAATTCATAATCCAGTAATTCAAAAATTTTGTCTATTAAATCAAAAACTTGTTCTCGATTTTCCGGTAAATATTGTTGAGTCGGCCAATGCTTGTCTTGATGTACAATTTCTTGCCAAGCGGGGTTATCTGACTGAGAAGACAAAGTCATTGGTTTATCTTTAGCAACATTTTGTTTGAGAAAGTTAATTTTTTTGTTAATTTCATATAATTGTCTCGCTTCCTCTTGTTGTTCAGGTGTCCCTTTTTGTATGACATCTCGCAACGTGTTCTGAGCCGTTTGAGCTTCATTTTCAGCAAGATAGGATCTCACCCGATCCAGTTTTTCCTTCATGTCGTGAGCATTAGGGTTGACGATGGGATCAAAGTCTTGTCGATTCAAAGGTGGTGTGAGGGGGGAAGACATCCGATTCTGATGTTTGATTTCATCATGCGGTTTGGGTAAAGACTTGTTATCAAGATGCTCATGTAACAAATGATTTTGTGTAGCGGCAGTTTTCTTGAACTGATGTCGTCGAGCGATTAAAAGCACTAGCAAGATAATGATCGTTAATATTAATAGGCTAATGATGATCAACGACAATAATGGGATAGCAAGCCATGATAATACCGGCTTCAAAAGAGAAGAAAATGTCGTGGCTGGTTCGCTGACGATTGTTTCCTGTCGTGGCGCGACTTCACTTGAAACCGGCGCGACTTCACTTGAATCCATTATTGGCAGTGTTGTCGTACTGGTATCTGGTGTGTTTGGAGTGATAACCGGAAGGGGTTTTTGAGGTTCTTCAATAACGGGTACTTTTTGCGGCTGTTCTTGTTCGGGCAATGGTGGACAAACAATTTGCTGTCTCCGCCGGCGATAAGCTTTCCAGTCTTCACTTTGTCGATTAAATGCTTTAACGGCATCGCTATGACTCATAGCTTGCATATCAGGGCCTGAGGGTATCTGTAATGTCTGCCCGACTTTTAAAGAATTGATATTGCAGCTAACGTCAAAAGCATGAGGATTGGCTTTGAGCAAGGCCAACATGGCTTGATAACGAGTGATAGCCGTATTGGGCCGTACTTTTCCGGCAATAATCCAGAGCATTTCACCTGATTTAATTGGGCCATAGGTGTCAGTTGTTTGTGAATGTACAGTGTTGATTGTGATGATTGTGCCAATGAACACAGAAACGAGTAATCGTATGAATTTTTTCATTGATATAGCAGCCCCTTAATTTAATTAATAAATGTAGGGTGGGTAACGTCTTTTTGTTGCCCACCATTTAAGCTTAAGATTTGTAGGGGCCGATAACGTGTTTTTGTTGCCGGCCCCATTTAATTTAAGCTTAAGATTTATAGGGGCCGGTAACGTCTTTTTGTTGCCTACCCATTAAGCAATGTAGGGTGGGTAACGTCTTTTTGTTGCCAGCCCCATTTAAGCTTAAGATTTATAGGGGCCGGTAACGTCTTTTTGTTGCCTACCCATTAAGCAATGTAGGGTGGGTAACGTCTTTTTGTTGCCCACCATTTAATTTAAGCTTAAGATTTGTAGGGGCCGGTAACGTCTTTTTGTTGCCTGCCCCTTAAGCAATGTAGGGTGGGTAACGTCTTTTTGTTGCCCACCATTTAATTTAAGCTTAGATTAGTTCTTTTGGCAAAGGGGAATTTGGATCAGTTTGGGGGGGAATTGTAGAAAAAAGGGGTAAAAATGGGAGTAGTAGGTAAGAGATTTTGCCTCAAAGAAAACGTCTATTGCGCCTCTTGCGCCTCTTGCGTTATTTTTGTTCTTTTAATAAATAAACGCTATAGACGCTATAGACGCTATAACTTATAAAAATTAACTTACTTTTTGTGTGCTGTATTTTAGGTTTTCCCAAAATGCTCGTCACATCATTGATTTATAAGAAAAAGTTCAAAATAAACCTACTTTTTATAAAAAAATGGTTGAATTATAAGGTTAAAATCACAAAAGGTTTTGAGTGAACTCTGAACTCAAAAACGGGGGCATTATGCCCTTTTTTTGATATGAATGCAACACTTTTTCATTTATAGATTATAATATATAAGCATTTTTTGTTTACAAAATGTTAAGTACAAACACAAGGGATGGTGGGCAAGCGTGCGCTCGGATTGATGAACCGTCTTGATTTAAGGGCCGACAGCGATCCCACCCGACATGAAATTAAAAAGAATCATGCCATTACACCTAGACTTAAAAAAGCATTTTTTACACTCTTGGCCGATAATCGTATTAAGTTTATTAATAATCGCCTTATATCAAAATATCATAGAAAACTGGTGGACTTGGGATGACACTTTTATCCTAAAACAAGCCTACAGCTACTCACCTTGGCAATATTTTTTTATACCCGAAATCTGGCGCGAACAATCGGCCGGCTTTTTAACCCCTTGGTTTACCCTCTCCTTTGATTTTGATCTCACCCTTTTTGGCCTCAACCCGAGTGCATTTTACACACATCAACTGTTTGCCTTTTGGTTAACAACGATTGCAACCTATTTCCTGCTCAGGCTGTGGTTAAATAAAGGTTGGTCGTTTGTCGGTGCCACATTGTTTATTTTATCAGCGCCAACAACAGGCATTGTCTATCATTTATGGACGCGCCATTATTTAGAAGGGCTTTTGTTTACGATACTCGCACTTTATTTTTATATTCGCGCCCTACGGGCAGAGCGATTAGCTTGGACAAGTGTCGGCAGCTTGTTTTATATTCTCGCCATGAGTGCCAAAGAACTCTATGTGCCGCTGATCGGATTATTGCTTTTTCTACCCGAACGCCATTTACAGCGACGTTTGGTTTATGCCTTACCTTTTGTCATGATGCTCGTGATTTACGCCTTATGGCGTGCGTACATGTTAGGCATATGGGTAGGCGGTTACGGGCATTCAATAGAATTGTCTGCAATACTTTGGTTACCCGTACACATTTTCAATTTGATTTTGGGTAGTGATATCCTTGGGATCATCGCCACCGTGATCGTCATCAGTTTATTGATCTACGCGCTTTGGCGGCATACCCTTTTATGGCTTGTTAGCGTTTTCTTGCTCATCGGGCCGATTGTTTCCATGGCCCCCTTTGTGATCCAACAACATAGAGTGCTTTTTGGAATTGGCTGGGCCTTAAGTATAGCTATAGTATTGATTTTAGGGACAATTGCACGCGACAAGCTTTACAAAATCGGATTAGGGGGCATTCTATTAGCCATATTAGCGGCCAGCCTGTTCACTCAAAGCTGGAAAATGCGTTCAACTCACCTCTTCAATGTAGACAATCAGTTTGCAACAGAAGGGCGTTTTCTTTGGGAAGGGGATCAGAAACAGGCTTTGTTTTTGACACCAGACTATCAGACATTTTATATACATTTGTCATGGCTCAAAAAACAAATCGTGGGCGAAAATGGGCCCAAACTGATATTTGATGAAATTGATTTATTCGATTTATTGGGATTAGAAACGGCGGGTTTACAGTTGTATCGTTACGAACCAAGCTGTGAGTGTATAACAGAGATATCCGATCAAATCCCTCACTTGATTGCGGCCGCAAAAGCCCATTTACAAAACAAACCCCTATCTGTAAACTTCCACTATCAACAAGGTTATTTTAATTGGCAATTTGGGCCTTATCAAACTGGTGTTTATAGCCTGATTGAATACCATTTTTTTGGTAAAATACCTTTGTCCCCCTCAAAAGAGTTGTTATGGTGCAAAATTAATTCATTGTCATTCCGTATTCGTTATGATTCACCTGATGGCTGGACAAGCTATTCTCCCCTATTTGAACTCGGTGAAGGAAAGCGCGTTGTTTGGGAACGATAGAAGGTATCGCATCGCATGTTGCAATGTGGGTGATGAAGATTAGATAGAACGCTACTGACTCATAATCATGATTAACACTGATTAAAACTGATTAAAACTTAATAAAAATCAGCGCAGATCAGGCCATAATCAGCATTTAGCGTAGCACACCGAAGGTTAACGCAAAAGTTGCGCGCAACTTCTTAAGTGAAATATCAGCGTTCTATCATATTATCAGCAGTGTCGTCGCAGTCGGTTATGAACGGATCATCTATTGCGAAATCAAGTAATTCGTTGTACTCAAGTATCAATTTGATTTAATATCAGTACATCTGAAAAGCACATTAAAACAAGGGTTAGATCCAATAAATCTTGAAGGCCCGCTTTTAGTGCAAAATTTATTTTGCAATTGGAGTGCAAAATTTATTTTGCGAAGGCGACGTGTACGTCATGAGATCGGGAAACGCTATAACAGGCACTCCAAGAGTCAAACGCAAAATAAATTTGGAACGAAAAGAGTCAAACAAACGCAAAATAAATTTTTCACGACAACTTCGTGATGATTTCCTAATTATAGTATTACTCGAACTTCAAGTTTTATTTCAAGTTTTTTGTAAATCATTGATTTTATAAATCAATATCATTTTAGGGCATAAAATCTGAAAAGGCTTTTCATCTAAAAGTTTTTGCGCGCAAAAACTTTTATATGAAATTCAGTTCAGTGCGTCACATCAGTTATTAACATTTTAATCGAAAGCAATTTATGTTCAACAACCTGATATTAGAAAATATAGCCGCATTTCAACAACTGCAATGGCAACAACATGAACGTCTTAATCTTATCATTGGCGAAAATGATTGCGGTAAAACCCATCTATTAAAACTACTTTACGGAATTGCTCGTAGTCTTGAAGACTACCAAAAACGTGGAAATAATGATCCCTCACTGTCTTGGCAGGAAGTGCTCGCTGACAAGCTTCGCTGGATTTTTCAACCACCCGCTTTAGAACTTGGTAAACTGGTTCACAAAGGTAAAAGTCAATTGAGTGTGAACGCACACATCAATGACGATATCAATCTGAGTTTTTCATTTGGTGAAAAAACGACGCGAAAAATCCTCAAATTTACGCCTCACTTCATAGCAATAACAACACCAATCAATGCCTTGTTTCTACCACCAAAAGAAATTCTGACTGTCATGGATGCGATTGAGGCAACTCGCTCCCAATTAGAAATCATCGGTTTTGATGACACTTACCTTGATTTGATAAAAGCATTACGCTTACCCGTGAGCCGAGGCAAACTGCATCAACATTTAAAAACAGCCGTCGAATTACTTGATGAACAAATGGGAAAAGGACAAATTGAAGTTGAGCAAAATGAATTTATGTTTAAACGTGGGCATGAAAAATATACGATGTCCCAAACGGCTGAAGGGATTAAAAAAATCGGCATTTTGAATAGATTAATTAAGAATCGAATGTTAAAACCGGGTTCGATTCTGTTTGTGGATGAACCGGAAGTCAATTTACACCCCAAAGCGATTGTCGCGTTAGTCGATATATTTTTCCTTTTAGCACAAGCTGGCATTCAAATTTATCTTGCCACTCACAATTATTTTGTACTCAGACGTTTTGAATGGTTGGCTCGGAAACATAATGAACCAATTGGGTTATGTTCTCTATTCCGCAGCCCAAAAAATGGCGTTTTAGCCGAATTTTATAACCTACGAGACGGCATGCCATCCAATCCGATTATAGATGTTTCCATTGAACTTTATGAACAGAATGTGATTTTGGATTTTGAAACATGACTATTTATCAGGAATCCGGTTTAAAACTGACTTTACCAGCCGGCAAGCATTTCCGTTTTCAAGATTGCCAAGCCTATAAATCTTTAAATGGACAAAATTTGAAAGAAATGGATTTTGCTTGGTGGCAAGAAGATAAGAGTACACTTTGGCTTATCGAGCTGAAAGACTACACGAATTTAAGCCCAGCAGAATGTTTACCAAACCATTTGCTGGAAAATATTATCACTAAGGCAACGGATAGCTTACTGATGTTAGCCGCTTGTTGGGCGAAAACGGGCAAAGGGCAAGAATTTTTATCATGCTTGCCCTCACCAATCCAAGCATTTCCGACGCATCCGCAACAATTAAAATTAAAACTGTTTTTTATTCTCAAGATTGATGCAAGTATGTTTAAGGATGAAATAGATGCACTGAAATATGAATTGAATAACCGATTGCGTGGTAGAGTCGCTTTGTTTAATATCAGACACGTTTCCTTAGTTGATCATCTTACTGTGATAAACCATAATCTACTGCCTTTACAAACGCTTGAACCGGTGTACACTTAGCATTGTCATAAATTGTGCTTTTTTTTAACAGACACAGCCAACAGCCAGGGCCCCGTCAAAGTTGAAACTAACATTTTGATTATTTTAGTCTTTTTGTCCAAAATAGACGAATATAGGACGTTCTAAGGCGATAGCGGGAAAATAATATACCCATACAAAAACAATTTTTTTTGAACCAGGCAATTTGTTTTCATTTTTTGTGGGTATTTTATTTAGCCGCAAGCGCCTAAATATATAAGTGACTGTTTTTTAATCTCATTTTTTAAATCATTTCCGACGTGCTTAAATCAATAACTTAAGCAGGTTCACAAAAATACTACCTCATCAATAATTCTCCTCAATAAAATCAGAAAAAAATGACTGAGGGTGCCGTTGAATTTAAAGGTTTTTTAAAGTTGGCACACATCTTGTATAGACAATTAGACATCGCATTAACAAAGGTTGCGAGGCTGAAACGAGCAGAGCCATCTGCCAATACTGAAAGTTTTATCCAGAAGGCCCTATAAATTTATTATAGTGTCGTTCAGAAGGCTGACGGCTTAGTCACCGTGAATCCAACAAGTCCAAAGATTAGGTAATCGTTTAAGTCAAATCGTTAGGTTCCTTGCGGAAAAATAAAATACCCAAAAAGTCATTTACAATTCAATTACTTTTTAACTCTACCGTGCGAAAATTTTTTGATAACAAATGTTGACATTCGCTAATTAGCTATATAAAATATTTTTTAATTTGGCAAGCTCTAGTTCACTCTGTAATAATATTTATTATATAAAAGTGAGCTATCAAATAGCCCTCAATCACACTCACAGCCTCTGAGGATGGGTGCGATTTGACGGTACAATACTGTCTGTCTCACTCGATGATCAAGTTTTTGATGTTCGGCAGGCTTTACGGCAGTCACCGATTGAGTCTCTATAGACGCAAATCATTGATTATTAAGGAATTTAAGTTTTATGCCCAACGGTTTACAAAAAAACGTGATCATCGAGTCTCACAAATCGTTAGCAAACCGCTCGGCTAACGTACAATATAAATTTGTTATCGCATGGTTAATCAAATTTATATCGGTTTTCGAGGAGCGGTTGACAGTTGTTCTTAATCATGTTCATTTACCTATGGAGAAAATGACGTTATGCGTTTAATTAAGATGGTTCCAGTTGTTGGACTTTGTGCGGTTTCTTTTCTTCCTGTATCTGTGGCAGCAGGAGAGTACTATAGTATTATAAATGCTAGCTCGGGTTTGTGTTTGGACGCGACAGCCACTAGGGATGATGCGTTTGTCCAGCAGTCCGGGTGCCAAAACTCTTTGGATGGTCAGAAGTGGCAAAAGGTGTCCAAAGAACCGAGGTCATTCAAGTTACAAAATAAGTGGACTGGAATGTGTCTGGACGTATACGCCCCAGAGAATCTGGAATATCCCTGGCTAAACACGGTCACGACGAGCGAGTGTGATCAGCGGAAAAAGAATCAAAAGTGGGAAGATATTGGTCGGATGCGGATCAGAAATGACCACACTGGCCAATGTCTGGCCGCTCCGGGGAAGTTAGAACTCGGTACCGTTAAAGTGGTGAATTGTGGGAAGGATGACCTCTTCCTCAAGTGGTCTAAAAAATAGTGGTTGTCATTGTTGTGAGTCAGTGTGACTGAAATTTGCGCTTAAATCGGCTCATTTCGATAAACCTATTTATTTGGGTGTCGCAGAGACTTTTGGATTAATCGGTAAACCTCTTCCCTTCCAGGAACTTCACCGCCTCCCTCCTGAGAGGGCTTAGAGGCAAAAAGGCAGACTCAGCGCAAGCAAACGAGTCTGCCTTTTTTTTCAACAAAAATCAGGCACTAGTGCAGGAAAGCGGAAATATCGAGACCAGCCAGCCAACCAGCTAAAAGCTCAAGTCACCTAAAGGTGACTACATCCCCCACAAGATCATTTCTAGAACCGTTTTTGTAAAAAAATGTTTATAATACTGTTAAAAGTTATCATTTGCGCTTTTTTGGTAGTAAAAATCCATTTAAAGCTGCTAGTTTTAGCAAAAACTGGCAGCATGTTAGTCACCTTTATGTGACTTGAGCTTTTAGACAACTGCTTTCACGCTTTCACGCTAAAGTTTCGCTCCGCGAAACTTTAGCGTGAAAAAGATTTTGCGCGCAAAATCTTTGGCGTGAAAAGCTGTTGGCTGGTTGG
>Ga0164315_10000507_pt1 | contig 27078 bp, 25 predicted proteins | sample GuaBasSedimGuay6_FD_113737 | JGI IMG/M metagenome (GOLD analysis project Ga0164315, IMG submission 113737) | Subseafloor sediment microbial communities from Guaymas Basin, Gulf of California, Mexico - Guay6, Core 4569-2, 0-3 cm | ecosystem: Environmental > Aquatic > Marine > Hydrothermal vents... | reverse complement strand
TTAACTTTAGCGAAGCGACATCCGAATTCTTCTGCCTCCTGCCTCCTGCCTCCTGCCTCCTGCCTCCTGCCTTCTGGCTTCTGACTTCTGACTTCTGACTTCTGGCTTCTGACTTCTGTCTCCTGGAGTTGCTATCCGGCTAATCCGGACTTGCGAAAATGGACAACAGAGTCGGTGGAGTAAACGGCAAGGGCTGCCCAGATCAGGACAAAGCTGATAAGCTGCTCCGTCCTAAAGGGCTCCAGAAAAACAAAGACAGCCATTACTAGCATACAGCTGGGTGCGATGTATTGGAGAAATCCCAGTGTTGTCAACCGGACTCTCCTGGCACTCATGGCAAACAGAAGCAGGGGTAGGGCGGTGACAACCGACGTTCCGCATAGAAGCAGGTCAATCTGAAGCGACACCTTAAAAAACGCGGCGGAACCGTTCATATCCAGATAGATCAAGTATCCCAGGGCAGGTGCTGTCAACAGGAAGGTTTCCATGGTCAACCCCACCAGAGAACCCACAGCGATAACTTTGCGGATCAATCCATAAAAACCGAATGTAAACCCAAGAATGCATGCGATCCAGGGAAACTGGCCATAGACTAAGGTGAGGTAAAGTACACCTGTCCCGGCAAGCAGCACCGCAAGTACCTGGAAAGATCGGAGGCGTTCCTTAAGAAAGAGAGTGCCCAGCAGTACGTTTACGAGTGGGTTGATATAGTATCCGAGGCTGGCCTGCAGCAGAAATCCATTGTTGATCGCCCAGATATAGATTAGCCAATTGCAGGAGACAAATAGGGACGTTACGATTAGGATGGCCATGGAGCGCCAGTTTGTCAAAACCGATAGAAAATCTTTCCAACGACCCCTGAATAGAATCAACGGCATGAGGATTAGAAATGACCAGACCACTCTGTGAGAAACGATTTCAAGTGCCGGCACTGCCGTCAATGTTTTCCAGTAAAGTGGACTGATGCCCCATATGAGAAAAGCCGAAGCACCGAAAATAGCGCCGGAAATCGATCTGTGGGTGGTTTCGTCTGAAGATGTTGGGCTCATGAGAGGTTGTCGGGCGCTTTCAACGTACGGCGGCGCGGTTATTTCAAACTTTTACCTCAAGATCCTTTAAATTGTCCGAATGAGACAGTAGTCGAAATTTGATCAATATTTCCAAAAAGGCTTTAATCGCCTTGCTGAAAACTTTTCCTTTTTTATAGAACAGATAATAGTCAAATGAAAGATCAAATTCATCAAGATTGATGCGTTTGAGCAAACCAACGTGAAGTTCTCTTCTAATGGATATTTCAGGAATAATCGTAATCCCATAACCCTCAATGACGGTTCGTTTGGCCGCTTCTATATTTTGAAGTTCGATTGATCTTTTTGGATAATTTTTTCCCACCTTTTGTTGAAACCATTTCTTTACCAAAGCCCGTGTTTGAGTGCCTTTCTCGCGCCAAATAAATGGCATCTTACCCAGGTTACTAACGCTGACAACCGGCTGATCGGTCAGTGGATTGTCAGGCGAAGAAACCAAAAGCAGTTTTTCCCTGTGAATGAGGATGCTTCTTAACCGGGTATCGGTTTTAAGCCGACCTGAAAAACCTATATCAACCTGATTCGAAATGAGCATATTAAGTACCGAATATGAATTTCCCATTTGTATGTTGATATCGATTTCGGGATATTTTTTATTGTAATCCCCAATAATTCTAGGAATAAAATATGTTCCCATCACAGCTGTAGATCCAACGGTTATTTTTCCCGTTTCAAGATCACGAAGCTTTCCAAATTGCATCTCTATCTCATCATAAATCTGGAAGAGACGCTCGGTGTAAGAAAAAAGGAGTTCACCCTCGCTAGTCAGACCGACCATTTTTCCCAGTCTGTCAAACAGTTTAATCCCCAATCGATATTCCAGAAGCTGGATTTGTTGACTGACTGCCGGCTGTGTCAGGAAAAGTTCCTGTGCAGCCTGTGTAAAACTCCGGGTAACAGCGATTCTGTGGAACGATTTTAAATGATCAAGTTTCATAAGATATCCTTATGGGAATTATAATTTATTATAATTAGACATTATATCAAAAGACGGGTAATAAAAAAAGAAAAATCAACTCGTCTTTCTAATAAGGACATGGAAAGTCTTCAACTACGAAACGAAAGGAGAAAACAATGGGTATTGAAATAGAAAGAAAATTCTTGATTAAAGATGATGCTTGGCGCGCATTAGCCGAGGGGACCCATTACCGTCAGGGATATCTGAACAGCACCAAGGAACGGACCGTGCGTGTGCGCACTATTAATGACAAAGGATTTTTGACCATCAAGGGTATAACCACAGGTGCTACCCGTGCCGAGTATGAATATGAGATCCCGCACGCAGAGGCAACGGCCTTGCTGGATGATCTGTGTGAAAAACCCATCATCGAAAAGAATCGATACAAAATCGATTTTGCCGGGTTTGTCTGGGAGGTCGATGAGTTCTTCGGTGAAAACCAGGGACTCATTGTGGCCGAGGTGGAACTGGAAAGTGAAGATCAGGCTTTTGAAAAACCCGAATGGATTGGTGAGGAAGTGACGGGAGACCCCAAGTATTTCAACTCAAATCTTATTCTTAATCCGTTTGCTAAATGGTAAGGAGGCAGAAAATGAAAAAGACATTAATTTCTTTTATTGTTGTAGTGGCATTTCTTGCCGGCTCCATGGGAGTGGCATTTGCCGAGTTTCCGGTCAAACCGATAAAGGTTGTCGTATATACCAAACCCGGTGGTGCCGGTGATGTATTTGCCAGAAAATTTACAGCTATCGCCAAGCAATATACCGACGCCAGCTTTGTGGTGGTAAATAAGCCCGGGGCCGGTGGCGTTAAAGCCATCAAGTATATTCTAAAAAGCAAGGCGGACGGTTATCAGCTAGCCTTTGTGACGCGTTCCAACATCGGAAAAATTGTTTCCACCGGCGGGACCATCAATATTAATGACCTGGCCTGGATGGCCATGATGGTATCGGACCCCGAGGCTATCATCACATTGAAAAGCGCATCGGTCAATACCTGGGAGCAGGTTGTGGCAGATGCTAAGGCCAAAAACGGAAAGCAGATATGGGTAGGTCCGGCGGCAGGCGGCAATGACCACATCATGGCCATGAAAACCTGGAAAATTGCAGGTATCGGTGCCAAATGGGTTCCCTACAAGGGCGGCAGCAAGGCCATGGCGGCTCTGATGGGCGGGCATGGTATCGCTTATGTGGGCAACCCCCAGGATGTCATCGGCCGGCCTGATTTAAAGGTAGCCGTAATTTCCAACCCCACCCGAATCGGAGGCGATTTTGCCGACGTGCCCACCTTCAAAGAACTGGGATACAAAGGGCTGGATAACGAGATTATGTGGCGGGGATTTATGGTTAAAAAAGGTGTCCCCCAAGAAGCCTATGATTTCTATATGGGTTTGTTCGAAAAAGTGAACAAGGACGCCAAGTGGCAGGCATACATCAAAAGGGGTGGTGCCACCCCGGTGCTTTACAAAGAAGACAAGTTTTTTGAGATCGTCAAAAAAGACAAAGCGGTGTTTACAGAGACCCTGAAGGACCTGGGAGCGATTAAATAATGACTGCTCTGCTGTTTTTCAGCCATGGTACAGGGCTCAATATGCTCATCGCCGGGCTGCCGACCCTATTGGTTGCCGTCGGGATTGCAGCCTGGCGAACCCAAAAAAGAGAATATTTCGGTGAAATTCTTGTGCCGAGCTCTTTGATAGCCTTGTCAATTTTATTTTTTGCCATTACATTCAGTTTTCCTGAAGAGGAGGCCGGACCTTCGGCCGTTCCGCGCTTGTGGGCCTTCTGGACGTGTGTTCTGTGTGGCACAATTTTGTGGCAGGTGTTCCGGGGCAAGGCCAAACCCGATCCGGAGCCTGGTAGGCTGGGATTTCTGCTTCTGGTAACGCTCCTTCTCATCGGCTACTATTTCGCCATCTTGACCGCCGGCTATTTTATCAGCTCCTTTGTGTTTCTGGCACTGCTGATGCATGTTCTGGGATTTAAAAAGAAGTGGGTCATTCTCCTAGTGTCAGCCGGATGGATTCTTTTTTCCTATGTTGTGTTTTACAGGCTGCTCTATATCCAGCTCCCACTGGGATATTTTGAATATTATTTTTAGCCGTTTCGTAAGAAGTCCAATGACCCAAATTGGAATGATCAAAACAAACCGTATAACGTTCAAACCTATGGACAATGTTTGGATCATTCAAGTATTTGATATTTGGATTTGCCCTTCGACCTTGCTCAGGGCGGTGAGTTAGTCGAACCGTTTGGGATTTCGATATTCGAATTTAGAATTTGTTACAACCTAATATGATCCAGAAGACCCTTTCAGGGTTTGATCAGTGCCGGGCCCTTTGGACCCGAGTATCTACTAATAAATATTAACCACTCTCGTAAACGGAAAGACTATGGAACTGTTTGACAGTATTTTTATGGGGTTTACCGTCCTGGCCGGCTGGAAACCGATAGTGATTATTACGATTGGCGTTATTATTGGAATTATGGCAGGCGCCATGCCGGGTTTATCACCTTCCACGGCCGTGGCGCTGCTGGTACCGTTCAGTTACACCATGACGCCGGCCCTGGCTCTAATCCTGCTCACATCTATTTACATAGCTGCCAACTATGGGGGTTCCATTACAGCAGTGCTCATCAACACGCCGGGAACTCCATCCGCTGCGGTGACAGCTATGGACGGTTATCCGCTGACCCAGCAGGGAAAGGCCGGGAAGGGATTGGGTATGGCTTTGGTTGCTTCCACCATCGGTGGTGCCGTGGGGACCGTAATTCTGATCCTGTTTGCCGTACCGCTTGCCCGGATCGCCTTAAAATTCAGTCCTGCCGATTATTTTGCCCTGGCGCTTTTCGGCCTGGCAACCGTGGCTTCCATGGGAAGGGGCAACGTGCTCAAGGCCCTGGTGGCCATCCTGTTCGGTTTGCTCATCAAAACCGTCGGCATCGATTCCATCTCGGGTGTTTCAAGATTTACATTTGGCAGCGATACCCTCTATGACGGTTTTACCCTGATCCCGGCCCTTATCGGACTTTTTGCCGTCAGTGTCGTCTTTGTCAAGGTGGAGAAATGGACGGGACTGGACCGGACCATGGACAAGATCGACAGCAAACTGCCCTCTTTCAAAGAGTTCATGAAAACCAAGATGACCATTTTGCGGTCGTCGGTGATCGGGACTATTATCGGTATTTTCCCCGGCGCCGGCGCCACCATCGCAGCCTTTATCAGCTATGACGTATCCAAGCGGGCCAGTAAAGAACCCGAGATGTTCGGAAAAGGTTCACTTGAAGGCGTTGCCGCCGCCGAAGGGGCCAACAGCAGTTCCGTTGGCGGGGCCCTGGTGCCTTTGCTTGCCCTGGGAATTCCCGGAAGTGCTACCGATGCGGTTTTGCTGGGCGCTTTTATGCTGCACGACCTGGTACCGGGACCGCTGCTGTTCAGGGACAATCCGGAAATCGTTTACGGTATTTTCGCCGCCCTGATCGTGGCAAACATCATCATGCTTTTTATTGGATTGTACGGAAACCGTGTATTCATCAAAGTGGTTTCAGTACCTGAAGCCATTTTATACCCTATGATCCTCGCCATTGCCGTTATCGGCAGTTTTGCCGTGAGCAGTTCCATGTTCGATGTCGGCGCCTGCATAGGATTCGGCATCATCGGATGGGTTTTCAAGCGTTACGGCTATCCGGTGGCACCCGTGGTATTGGGTATCGTGCTGGGAGACATGGTGGAAGAGAATTTCAGGCGCGCAGTCATCATGGACGGGTATGGGGCATTTTTCAGAGACAAGCTGGCTTTCGTTGTGTTGCTGCTGGCGTTGGGATCGTTTATCTACCCGCTGGTCAAACAGTGGCGCGAGAGAAAGAAATCTTCATAGAAATAAAATTGTTTTACAATTTTATGGGAATTCAAATTAAAAAATAAAAGGAGTGTAATTATGAACGATGTTTTTTCGAAGAATGTAGCGACTTCGGCAGAGGATGCTTCCAAAGTTATACCGAGAGCCGAATTCAGGGTCTTTGGCCAGGGAATCCTCGATATTGTAAAGCCCGCCATGTGGAAGGCCCAGGCAAAGCTCTTTAAGGTTCGTACCAGTGGTGAAACCTATTTTCTTTCAAAACTCACCAATGAAGCCAATGTAAAAGTCAGGGAGGGGCTCCTTGATATCAAACAAAAAGTGGGAGAGACAGAGGATGGTTACGAAATCTTCCAGCCAAGCGGCAAGTTTCAATTTCCCGTAAAAAAAGATGATGTCGCTGAAATTCTCAAGAACATGATGGTTGAAGTCTCCCTGGAACAAGAAACCTATACCCTGGATGAATTCGTTGCCATTGTCAACGAGCATCCGGATCTTGCTGCAGTGGATGTCCAGAAGAAGCGTTACGGGTTTTCCATTGACGGCATTATCTGTGAATACGGTCAAATCTGTTTCAATGGTGCCATGCTCGAAACAACCTGCTGTGAAAGCGAAGACTATATTGGGATGAAAAAGGCGATTGAATCCCTCGAGATTTCAGAATTTGAGAATGTAAACTATCTCAAAGCCGCAAAAAAAGTTATCGGGATGTAGAGGATTAACTATACATGGGCAGTATATTAAAACGAAAAATCGGCATTGAGAAACAGGTTGACGTTTTCCTGGATCAGATAAGCGAAGCCGGCTTATTATTCAAGGCCGGGCTTGAGGCATATTTGCGGGGGAACCTGGATGGTTTCGAGAAAAAACTGGGGAGTATTTCCGAAACCGAACACAAAGGCGATGCCCTGCGCCGTTCCCTGGAAGAGCAGCTTTATCTGCACACGCTGATACCCGAATCCCGGGGAGATGTGCTGGCGCTGCTGGAAAGCATGGATTCGCTGCTGGACCGGTTCAAAGGGGCCATGTGGCGTTTTGACATAGAGCGGCCCGATATCGGTAGCGAATTTCACGATGATTTCAAGGAATTGGCCAACAGTGTTGCGGAATCCGTGGAGTCCCTTGTCCGATCTGCAAGGGCATTTTTCAAAGATATCTCTGCCGTAGCCGATCATATGCACAAGGTCTCTTACTGGGAGACCGAATCCGATAAAATTTCCACACAGCTCCAACGCAGTATATTCAGACAAAAGGAACTGCGGCTGAGCCACCGCTTGCAGTTGCGGGACTTTGTCAGACACATGGACAAGATTGCCGACCGGGCCGAAGACGTGGCCGACAGCTTGAGCATTTTTGTAATCAAACGTTCTCTGTAAGGGTTGATTATGTTTGCCTTTTTTATGTCAAGCGGCTTGTTTTTAGGCTGGTCGTTGGGTGCCAATGATGCCTCAAATGTGTTCGGCACAGCGGTGGGTTCCCGCATGATCCGGTTCAGCACAGCCGCTGTTTTGTGCAGTATTTTTATCGTGATGGGGGCTGTGATCAGTGGGGAGGGTGCGTCCCACACTTTGGGGAAACTCGGCGCCGTAAACGCCATTGCCGGTGCCTTCATCGTTGCCTTTGCGGCCGCCATGAGCGTCTATTTGATGACCTTGGCCCGTTATCCGGTGTCCACCTCCCAGGCTATTGTGGGCGCTATCCTCGGCTGGAACCTGTTTACAGGGTCTCTTACCGATGTCCATTCTCTGACCAAGATCGTCTCCACCTGGGTACTTTGCCCGGTCCTGGCGGCCGTCATTGCGATGATCCTGTATAAACTGGTCGTTTTTGTCATTAAGCGCTTCAAGTTTCACATGTTCAAACTGGACCGGATGACGCGTTACGGACTGCTTTTGGCCGGCGTGTTCGGCTCATATTCCCTGGGGGCCAACAACATTGCCAACGTAATGGGTGTTTTTATTCCGGTTTCGCCTTTTTCCGATATATCCCTTTTAGGCTGGTTCAACCTAACCGGAGCCCAACAGCTGTTTTTTATCGGGGGTATAGCCATTGCCGTGGGCGTTTTCACTTATTCCAAACGGGTGATGTTGACGGTGGGTGAGGGGATAATGGCGCTTTCACCCGTAGCGGCGTTTGTGTCTGTGTGGTCCCATTCTATTGTGCTGTTTCTTTTTTCCTCGCAGGGTCTGGAAAGTTTTTTAACGAGTCACGGTTTGCCGGCAATCCCGCTGGTGCCTGTCTCCAGTTCACAGGCCATTGTCGGTGCCGTTATCGGGATGGGTCTTCTCAAGGGCGGTAAAGGTATTCGTTGGCGGACCGTGGGCGGTATCGCCACCGGCTGGATCACGACACCGGTGATTGCCGCCTTGTTGAGCTTTATCTGTCTTTTTTTTCTACAAAACGTTTTTCAGCAAAAGACATATCGGCCGGTTCGATATGTTCTCACCCTGGAGAGCATGGAGCGGATACGAGAAGCCGGAGTGCCTACCGCGAAGCTGGATGATCTTTTTGGAGAAAACTTTTCCAGGGCGGTTAAGTTCAAAAAAGCTTTGTACGAACGTGTAGCCCTTACGCCTGAAGCGCGTGACATTGTCATGAGCGCTGCAGAAATTGATGAATTGGGAGTAGCCGGGACCGCCATTGCCAGGCTGAACACCGGCTGGTTTACCGGTGAGCAAATAGAAGCGCTAAAACAACTGGAGGGGCGGGAATTTATCCACAAATGGCAGCTGAGTGAGGCTCTGGCCGAACAATCGCCCCAGTGGCGGTCCCATGAGAATGACCGCGACTTTAACAGGGATTTGCAGAACAAACTGAGCCACCTTTACAAGGTTTTTAGGTATGAAACCGATTATTGAAAAAAGACAACCGTTACTTGATCAACGAACCATCATAATAATGGTGTCGCTTGTCATCGGTTTATTCGTGTTATTAGCCGATTCGCTCTTTGCCGGCGAATCCGGCGCCAACGGCCCCCAGACCATTTCCTGGGGATTTTTAATCATCGGCCTTTTTGGCGGGTTGGCCTTATTCATGTATGGAATGGAACAGATGAGCGAGGGTATGAAGAAGGCCGCCGGCAACAAGATGCGCTCGATTCTATCCGCCCTTACCAATAACCGCATTATTGCACTCATTATGGGCGCATTTGTTACCATGGTGATTCAGTCCAGCAGTGCAACCACCGTGATGCTTGTGAGCTTTGTCCAAGCGGAATTGATGAGCTTTGCTCAGTCCTTGGGAGTGATCCTGGGAGCGGATATCGGCACAACCGTCACTGCGCAGTTAATCGCCTTTAAACTGACCGATTACGCATTACTGATGATCGCAATCGGCTTCGGCATGCGGTTGTTGGGAAAGAACGATAATATAAAAAATATCGGCGAGGTATTACTAGGATTCGGCATCCTGTTTTACGGGATGAAGCTGATGAGTGATGCCATGAAGCCGCTGCGAACCTATCCTGAGTTTATCGACCTCATGAAAGGATTGGAAAACCCGCTTTTGGGTCTGTTGATCGGTACTATTTTTACTGCCCTGATTCAGAGCAGCAGTGCATTTACCGGAATCGTCATTGTTTTGGCTCAGCAAGGATTGATCACTCTGGAAGCCGGTATCCCACTGGTTTTCGGCGCAAATATCGGCACCTGTATTACAGCGGCCCTCGCCAGTATCGGTACATCGCGAGAGGCAAAACGGGTTGCCCTGGCACATGTGTTGTTCAAGATATGCGGTGTTACCTTGTTTGTTTTCTGGATTCCGGCTTTTGCGGATTTTATCAATGCAATGGCCGTTAAATTCGGGTCGGACACAGCCCGTCAGATTGCCAACGCCCATACGATTTTCAATGTAAGCCTGGCGCTGGTCTTTCTCCCGTTCACAACTGTATTTGCTGGATTACTATTGAAAATTCTACCACCGGAAGAAGAGCTAAAGGGTATTATCCCCGTCACTTGGCATCTGGACGAAAGCATGGTCTCAACACCGGATTTTGCCATCGGTCTGGCGCGAACGGAAATCACGCGTATGGCAAAAATCCTTGGGCGCATGCTGCGGGCCATCATTATTCCCTTTATGTCCAATGCTAAATTAATAAACCGCGAAGTAAAACAGAAAGATGAAGCCGACCTCCTAATCAAAGAGATACCTACACAGGATGAGATATTCCCGGAACTGACGCTTCTGGCTGGAATCGATATGCGAGAAGCGAAAATTGATTTTCTGGATGAGAAAATTGTCGCCTATCTAATTAAAGTTGCCAGGCAAGAGATCTCAAACGAACAAGCCGGTGAAGTGTTTGGAATGATTTCCATTGCAAATGATATGGAAAGCATAGGAGATATTATCCACCGTAATATGATGCCGCTGATTACCAAAATGGAAGAGCTGACGTCGGATTTTTCTGAAGAGGGAAAGGAAGAATTGATGATCTACCACATCAAAGTGTGTAAACAGATCAGCCGATTAAAAGAAGCATTTGGTGAGCACAGCCTGGAAACAGCTCGAAAAATAATGCAGAAAGAAGAAAAGTATTTAGATCTTGAAACAAAATACCGACTCCGGCATCTGAAACGGCTTCAACAGGAACATAAAAAAACTGTTGAGACACATGAGGTTCACATGGAACTGCTGGATCTACTTAAACAGGTTAATGTGTATACTGCCAATATAGCCAAAACATTTCTCAATACGTCCCACAGCGATCACTCAATCCTGCAAAATCAATGATATCAGGTTCAAATAAAATCGAATTATTAGATCAAGTTGCATTCCTGTCATTTTTCTGATATTAGCAATCATACCTTTACCTGAACTGAGCGATTTTTCCCGAAGAGGTGTGCTGAAATCGCTCAGTTCAGGTTTAACCTTACCGAAAAAACAGAGTATCTCCATGAATGAACAGGATCATCAGCGCAATGATCAGGACCGGCGTTCTAACCAGAGGGTAACACCCGACAGGTATTACAGTGTCCAGTTTTCCGTCAAAGATCTGGCCTATATTTATCAGTTCAAGATTCGAGATGCCTCGGCGCAGGGGCTTTGTATCCTGGTGGATGAGAATTCAGAGGTTCTGAAACATCTCAAGTCGGGGGATGTCATCGAGATGAAGTACTACCTGTCCGAATCCATGGGCACAACAGAAACCTTCAAGACGGAAATCCGGCATGTCACCAAGGACGCGGACAATCGTTTCAAGGGACATTGTCAGATCGGTCTGCTTATCTTAGAATAGCTATAAACAGTAAGCTATAAGCGGTTAGCCAGCTTAGAGCTTAATGCTTACACCAAAGTTCTACACCCCCAAAACAAAGGAGAAACCCTATCATGCCGACACCTGCATCACAGCAGGCGCTTGTTGGATTGCGAGATCTCTGGTGGGACCGGTCTTTCAAAGGCGTCTGGCTTATTTTTTTGTTTGGCTATTTTCATTTTTATGTTGCGGCACTGCTCGTCGTCGGCATGAAGACCAACAAGAGCAAGATGATTACCATCGGTTCACTGTATGGCATAGCGATTGTTGCCAATGGAGTGGCTATGGGGCTACTTGGCTGGAGATACTAAGTTATAAGCCGTAATTTGTTCTGTTCTCATTCCGGGGCTTGCTGCGCTTTGTCCATTTCGTCTTTTGAAAGCCAGCCGCCGCCTAGCGCCTTGTAGAGCTTGACAAAGGCATTGTGGTACTGCTGCTCCAGTTCGGAAAGTTCCAGGCCTACGGCGAAAAGGGTTCGCTCGGTGTCCAGAACCTCAAGATAGCTGGTGGCACCTTTGTCATAGCGAAGCTTGGACAACCTGTTGGCGTTCTTGGCTGCCGCGTTCTTTCTCCCCACGGAAGCGAGCTGAATTTTCAAAGTCTCAATTTCGGTAAGTGCATCCGCCACTTCGCGGTAGGCCTGCAGCACGATCTTTTCATAATTGAGAAGCGCCTGCCGTGTTCGCTCTTCCTCGATGTTGACCCTGCGAATATTTTTATTCCAGTTAAAAATCGGACCTGTCAGCCCGGCGCCGATAGACCAGATTTCCCCGGTGTCGATTACACTGCCCAATTCGGCACTGGCCACACCCCAAAGGCCCGTCAGTGAAATCGCGGGGAAGCGCATGGCCTCAGCAACACCGATTTTAGCCGTCTGGGCCTCAAGGAGAAGAAGGGCCTCGGCCACATCGGGGCGTCGCTCCAGAATCGTCGAAGACAGACCGATGGGTATCGCGGGGGGAACCGGTTGCAGGCGTAGGGCTTCGCCTGTTTTTATGGCTTCCGGATACTGCCCCAGAAGAATACTCATGAGGTTTTCAGCCTTGGCAATAAGCCGCTTGTACAACGGAATAGCGGCGACTGCGATTTCTTTCTGTATCTGTGCCTGGTTGACATCGATTTCCGGAATGATGCCCCGGTCAAAACGTTTTTGAATGATGTCCAGGCTATTCTGCCTCGAAACGAACGTATGCCTGGAAAGTTCCAGCCGCTGCCGAAAATCCAGCAGCAGGTGATATGTGCTGACAACTTCGGATATCAGGCTTATCTGGATTGTCCGCAGGGAGGACTCGGAAGCCAGCAGAACTGCACGAGCCGACTCATTTGAACGGCGGTATTTACCCCAGAAATCAAGCTCCCAACTCAGCACCGGAGCGATGTAAGCGGATTTATCGGTGGTGTCCGATCGGCCCCGACCGTTAAAATTCCCTTTCTGGGCACTCCCCTCGATATTCAGCATGGGGTAGAGGTCGGCTTTGGTAAATCCCAGTGTCGCCCGTGCCTCTTCAATGCGGCTCACCGCGATTTTGACATCCAGATTGTTCTGAAGTGCCGTTCGGACCAGCGAAGCCAGAATGGGATCACTGAAAAGCTCCCACCACTTCAGATTTACCTCGTCTTCAACTTCGGCCACGGTCTCTGCAAAACGAAAGGTCTCCGGTGCTGTAAGATCCGGTTTTTGAAAATCCGGACCCATCATACAACCCGACAACAGCACAGTCGTAAATATTAATAGTACTACTCTCAACATAATAAATATCCTACACTCACAAGGGTTCAAGGAATCAAGTGAAAAACACTGCTGTGCCTTCACTTGGCCCCTTGGCCACTTGAATCCTGGAATCCTTCCCTTTTCTTTTCATATCGTCCGAGTTTGCCGACGAAGACGTACAGCATGGGGTAGAAAAAAAGTCCCAACAGCGTGGCCAGGGTCATACCGCCCAGAAGCGCCATACCCATCACCACCCTTGCTTCTGCACCGGCACCCGAGGCTATCACCAGGGGTGTGATCCCCAGAATGAATGAAAACGCGGTCATCAAGATGGGTCTGAACCGCAGCCTGGCCGACTTGACGGCTGCATCGAAAAGGGATAGCCCTTTATCAAACTCCAGCTTGGCAAACTCGATGATAAGGATCGCGTTTTTGGCTGCCATGGCGATCAGCATGACCAGCGCAATCTGGGCAAATACGTTCAATTCGTAGCTCGGGCTGTACTTTCGTGCTATCAAAAGCGCCAAAAAGGCGCCCAGTATGGCAAACGGGGTTCCCAGCAGAATGCTGAACGGCAGGGACCAGCTTTCGTACTGTGCCGCCAGAATGAGAAAAACGAAAACCAGGGAAAAGATAAACACAACGGCACCGGTGCCGGCAGCCTGTTTTTCCTGGTAGGACATGTTGCTCCATTCGTATCCCATGTCACTGGGCAATGTCGCGCCGGCCACCCGCTCCAAGGCTGTGATTGCCTGGTTTGACGAATAGCCCGGAGCCGGCCCGCCGGCCAGTTGGACAGATCGATTCAGGTTGAAACGATTGGTGTAGTCGGGGCCGGATATTTCCTGGATATTGACAAAAGCCGACAGGGGGACACTCTTACCCTGATTGTTTTTTATGTAAAAAAGATCGATCTGGTCCTCTTTCAGGCGGTACTCCGGCTCGGCCTGTACATAGGCCTTGTACAATCTTCCAAAACGATTGAAATCGTTCACGTAGGATCCGCCCAGAAAGGCCCCCACTGTCTGGTAGATGTCATTCAGGGAAATTCCTGCCTTTAGCACCTTGTCGCGGTTGATCTCCATGTAACGCTGGGGTGTATTGGCCCTGAAAGTCGTAAAGATGGATCCGATTTCAGGCTGCTGAATGGCTTCCGCGATAAAGCTGGCGGCCTGCTTGGATATGTAGTCGGGTGAATTGCCGCCCCTGTCCTGAAGCATCATGGTGAAGCCCGAGCCGCTCCCCAGGCCCGGTATGGCCGGTGGTCCGAAGGCAAACACCTGGGCTTCGTTGACGCTGCCTCTGAACTCACGGTTCAGCTTGGCTGCCACCTGCAGGGCAGTCAGTTCTCTCTCATTCCAGTCTTTCAGCGATATGAACAGAAAACCGGAATTGGGGATCATGGCATTTGACAACAGGCTGTAACCCACTGCCGCCGTCACAAACGCGACCTCGTCGTGCTTGGCAATCATCTTTTCCAGTTTTTTGGTCACGGCGTCGGAACGCTGCAGGGAGGCGGCGTCCGGCAGCTGGATGTTGACGTACAGGTACCCCATATCCTCTTCGGGCATGAACCCGCCGGGTATGCGTTTACCTACGAATCCCATGGCCACGCTTATACCGATGACGATAATCAAACCGATGATGATCTTGCGCGCCAGCATGCGTGTGAAAACCATGTACACGTTGGTGGAAACATCAAACGTTTTATTGAACAGACGGAAAAACAGCCCCAGGGGTCCACGGTAGGGTTTCTGTTTTCGCAGCAAAAGGCCGCACAGTGCGGGGCTGAGTGTCAGCGCATTGATTGACGAGAATGCCACCGACACGGCCACGGTGATGGCAAACTGCTGATACAGCTTGCCGGTAATGCCCCCCATGACCGCCACCGGGATAAAGACGGCGATCAGTACCAGTGTGGTGGCGATGACCGGTGCGGTAACCTCCTCCATGGCCTTGACCGTGGCTTCCTTGGGACTCAAACCCTCCTCGATTTTAACCTGCACCGCCTCCACCACCACGATGGCGTCGTCCACGACAATGCCGATGGCCAACACCAGCCCCAAAAGAGAAAGCACGTTGATGGTGAATCCGATCAGGGGAAAAGCGATAAAGGCGCCCACCAGTGAAACCGGTATGGCAATGGTCGGTATTAACGCCGCGCGCCAGTCCTGGATAAATATGAACACAACGAAAATAACCAGGGCCAGAGCGATAAAAAGGGTTTCGATGATTTCATCAATACCGGCCGTTATCGCCAGAGTCGTGTCCATGGAAATGTCATGCCGGATGCCGTCTGGAAACCGCCCGGACAGGTCGTCCATGGTGGTCTTGATATTTTCGGCCAGTGCCACGGCGTTGGCGCCGGGGGCCTGGTACAGGGCGATCATGGCGCAGGGCTTGTCGTTCATGCGTGTAAACATGTTGTAGGATTCCACACCCAGTTCGACCCTGGCCACATGCTTGATCTTGACCTGGGAACCTTCTTCGGTCGTCCTGATGACGACCTCGCCGAACTCCTCTTCAGACCGCAGACGCTCCGGCAGCCTGACGGTATAGGTAAATTCGGTGCCCGGGGGCGCAGGTTCGGCACCCAGTTTGCCGCCCGGTACGATGACACTCTGTTCACGGATGGCGTTCATGATTTCCGGCACTGTAATCCCCAGCTGTGCCAAACGGTCCGGTTTGATCCACACACGCATGGAATAGTCGCTGGCGCCCATTACGTTTACCCTGCCGACACCCCTTATCCTGGCGAGGGTGTCCTTGATATTGATCAGGGCGTAGTTGCCCAGAAAGTTCTGGTCATAGCGGCCTTTTTCCGCTGTCAGGGCGATGATCATGAGAATGTTGGGCTGGGATTTTTCTGTTTTGACGCCCAGCCGCTTGACCTCTTCCGGCAACTTGGCCGAGGCCGCCGTCACCCTGTTCTGAGTAAACACCGTGTTCATGTCCGGATCGGTACCGACTTCAAATGACACCTGGATCAGCATGGTGCCGTCGTTGGCATTGGTCGATTTCATATAGATCATGTTTTCGACGCCGTTGATCTCCTGCTCCAGGGGGGTGGCCACCGACTGCTCCACACTGATGGCGTCGGCACCCGTGTAGGTGGCGCGCACTTCCACGACCGGAGGAGTGATGTCCGGGTATTGCTCGATGGGAAGCGTCTTGAGGGAGACGACCCCCACGATCACCATGAAAATGGCGATGACCATGGCCACAATCGGACGGTTGACAAAAAACTTACCCATATTAACTCCAACCATAGGCCATCGGGCACATCAGATGGCTTGAATAGATGCCGTTTTTATCCCTATGCTGATCAAAATATGTTTTCAAAATTATCACCGATGACTTATGGTTGGAGTTAGAAATCAAGAATTTTGGTTTAATTATTGTTGGTCGATCTTGTGTGTCTGGGGGTTGACCACCACCCCATCTCTTGCCAGTTGAAGGCCTTCGTATACAACTTTTTCACCAGGCTTCAGCCCGTCGACAATCAGCCGGTACTCATCGATCGTCGGTCCGACGGTAATCTCACGGCTGTCGATCTTGTTGTCGTCACCCACGACCATGACGTTGAACAGGCCCTGGAGCTCGGTTATGCAACGTTGCGGAATCAAGATACCGTTTTCGACGACATAGAGTTTGGCTTTGACCTTGGCAAACAGTCCCGGACGCAGCAGTCCCTCGGGATTGGGAAACGAAGCCTGGATCAGCATGGCGCCGGTGGTGGGATCCACCTGACGGTCGACAAAGTCGAGGTTTCCCTTGTGTTCGTAAACCGTGCCGTCCGCCAGTATCAGTTCGAGATTCGCTTTTTTTCTTTTGTCCGTGCCCTTCTTCTCCTTTTCCTGCAGAAAACGGGACCATTTCAGGTACTGACTTTCCGTAATGAAAAACTGCACCAGAACGGAATCGATATTGGAGACCGTGTTCAGTATGACGGGATTGGGGTTTTTACCCACAAAATCTCCGACCTTGGCCTGTGTTCTGCCGATGATGCCATTGATTGGGGAATAGATCTTGGTGTAGCTGAGCTGGATGTTGGCGGCCCTGAGATTGGCCTCTGCGGCTTTCACCGAGGCAATCGAGGCATCGTAGCGTGCAACGGCCGCATCCAGGTCGCTTTTACTCACCGCATTTTCCTCGGCCAACGGCTTTATCCGCCTGAGCTCGCTGTCGGCATAGGCAAGGCCTGTCTTGGCTTCCGCGACCTTGCTTGTCTTGGCCGCCACGTTGGCATCAAACGGCTGGCTTTCCAGGGTGTAGAGCAGCTTGCCCTTCTTGAGTGCGGAACCCTCTTTGAAGTGAATCCCCTCCAGAAAGCCCTCCACTCTGGCCCGGATGGCAATATCTTTGAAACCATAAACCTGACCAACAAAATCCTGGTAAATGGGAACATCCTCTGCTTCCGTCTCGATTATGGTGACCTTTGGCGGCGGAGACGCTGTCTTTTTCTCTTCCGCGATTTTATCGCAGGCGAGAAAAAACAGGCACAATACACACAGGGCTTTTATCAATGAAACTTTCATGGCCGTTTCTCTGTTTCGTTATGGTGTTTGGCAGAAAATATTTCCGATTGGCATGGTAACATAATTCATAAAGTTAACCATACAATACGCTATTTTACAATGGGTTTGCATTATCGGCAGGTATTCTTAATGAATGCGATGGAGGTTGATCAATAAGGCATAAGAATCAGGTTTTGAGTAATACTGGCAAAAAAGTATGCGCTGCATGGTTATCTGAACTGAAAAAAGGCACTAAATTAGATCAAAATTGGGGGGACAAATTGAGTTCTGAAACGGCTTACATCTTATTGCTTCTTCATCAGAATTGTAACAGTACCGGGTGTGTCATCGGTGGTCAAATCCCCGGTAAGGGGATCCATGCGGACCTGGGAAACACTGTCCGGAATGCCGAAGTAACGATAGGGTCGGTCTTTCAGAACCGCCGACATGAATGCTGTCCAAATGGGGAGGGCTGCTCTTGCACCGGTTTCGCCTTTTCCCAAAGACTCGGATGCATCCTGGCCGACCCATACACCTACCGTAATATCCGGTGAAAATCCGATAAAAAGCGCATCCCTGAAATCGTCTGTGGTACCGGTTTTCCCGGCAACGGGTCTCTGAAGCGTTTGTGCTTTCCGGCCGGTTCCTTCCCGGACAACCGCAACTAGCATGTCTGTTAGAACGGCTGCACCGCCCTCAGACATGACAACCCGTTTCTCAGGTTTGGGATGCCAGATTGTTCGCCCCCTTGAATCATCCACCGCCATGATACTGAAAGGTTTTACAGCACTTCCCTTGTTCGGAAATACCGAGTAGCTGCTGGTGAGCTCCAGAAGGGATACTTCCGATGTGCCCAGGGCCAGAGACAACTCCGGTGACAACACAGAGGAAATCCCCATGGTGTGTGCAAACTGAGCAACCGCTGACGGGCCAAGCATCTGGATCAGCCGTATCGCCGGAATGTTCTTTGACTTGGCAAGAGCTTTCCGAAAAGTTATCTCACCGGAATAGGTCTTGGAAAAATTTTGGGGCTGCCAGGCTTCCTGAGAGGGGCTGTTTTTAAAAGAGACCGGCGCATCGAGTATCATCTGGTTCTGGGAAAATCCATTTTCCACAGCGAGGGCATAGATGATCGGTTTGAAAGCGGATCCCGGCTGTCTTTTTGCCATGGTGGCCCGGTTGTATGAACTCTCATAATAGTCTTTGCCCCCGACCATGGCGAGAATGGCACCAGAATCTACCTGAAGGGCAATCAGGGCGGCTTGAAGTGAGGTTACGGGTACATTGTGGCGTTTCATGCGGGATTCCAGGTCAGACAGGCCTTTCTGGACGGCATTTTCAGCTGCTGATTGCATTTCATGCGAGAGCGTCACGTAAACGTTTAGTCCGCCTTTGTAGAGTTGGGAGGGCCCCAGTGTTTTTTCGAGTTCTCTTTTGGCATATTCGACGAAGTAGGGCGACTTCGAGATTGTATTCTTGTTACCGGCTGATGCCACGGGCGTTTTCAGGGCAGTCTGATAGTCGTTTTCCTGGATAATGCCGGTGGCGAACATCTGTTTTAATACAATATTTCTCCTTCGCTCCGCCAACTCCCGATTCACCAGGGGAGAAAAACGGGATGGTGCTTTCGGCATGGCCGCGATCAGTGCACATTCCGGCAGGTTAAGGTGTTTTACCGATTTGCCGAAGAAAATTCCGGCTGCCGACTCAACACCATAAGCGCCGCTGCCAAGATAAATCTGATTGAGATAAAGCGCCAGTATTTCGTCTTTTGTGTATCTGCGTTCAATCTGGAATGCCAGTATGGCTTCCTTTATTTTTCTGGGGAGTGTTTTGCTGGAGGTCAAAAATAGGGTCTTGGCAAGTTGCTGTGTAATGGTGCTGGCACCTTCGACAAATTCACGTGCTTGAATATCCCTGATAACCGCCCGTAAGATGCCTTTGAGATCGATCCCGCTGTGCCGATAAAAGTTTCTATCTTCCGTGGCAACAAGACCTGCTTTCAGAAAATGGGGAATATCAGCCAACGAAACCGGTCTTCTTTTTTCCATGAATAGTTCGGACAGGATTAAACCGTCAGCGGAATGTATGCGCGTAACAGCTGAGGGAACATAAGATTTCAATTCCTGGATCTGGGGAAGGTCGTGGGTCAACCCAAAAAAGGCACCGGCCAGTACACCGCAGCTAATACCAAAAACCATCAGCAGCAACAGCGTAATATATTTCTTATTGGATTTCATTGAAGGTCGCTTGACTTATGATTCCCTTGTTATTAAATACAAAGTGTCAGGTTACTATAAACAGACCTGAAAAAAAAGGACATACCCATGACACACCACCATGAGCACCATGAGCACCATGACCATCATGACCATCCTCACGATGTGAAGAGTGATTTAACATTTGAGGAGAAATTGATCAAGTTGCTCGAGCATTGGCTGAAACATAACCAGGACCACGCTCATACTTACCGGGAATGGGCGGAACGGGCCAGGACGAACGATCTGTCCCAAGTGGGTGTCCTGATTGATGAAATCGGCGACATTACCCGGGGCATCGACGAAAAAATCAAAGAGGCTCTCAGCATTATTCACTAGGGTTTCAACCCGGCCAGTGGGTTCCTGCCATCGATGCCCACAGGCTGCTGCATACCCAGAAGATAGGCAACCATGGGGATCAAGTCCAGGGTAGATGTGGCGGATGCAATGGTATGGCGTTCGGGAATAATTGTTTTCAAACCAGGTCCCGCAATCCAAAACGATAAAACCGTGTCTTCCGGATAATAGCTTCCATGATGGCCGTACTTTGTAAAATCCACCTCAAAATAATACCCTTTTTTGTTGATGAGTTTGATATCAGGCGTTGTTTCCCGTGTGTACTGACGGGTGAGACCTTCCGAGATATAGTCTTTGAGTTCAAACTGATGTAACCCGGCTTTTAGTGGCAGGAGTGCTTTTAAAAACGAGCTGTCCGACCTGGGCCCGTTTTGGTAGGATTGCCGGTCAAATCCCCACCAGGCGTCGTTTTCGACAATCCCTTCATTTCTTTCTCCGGGATATTGTCGGATGACCATTGCGTTGACACAATCTTGAATGGTGTCATCATCCATCAAAAGATCGATGGCCGGCTTGACATCCGTGAGCAGTCCAGGCGGGTGAAGCCAGTTTTCGGTGTGGCGGTTCTTGAGGTAAATCTCCTTGGTGCAGGCGCCCGGCATGACAACTGCCTCTGAACGATGATGGCTAATGGAGAGTCCCGGCAGATTAAATCCTGGTTTCAAACACGCTGCAACGACGGTATCCGCGATATGTTTTTCAATCTTGATGGACCAGTCCGTCCCTTTGTCGATCATCAGCATGGCGCTCAGGGATGTTTTCCCGGCAGCGCCCACGTACTCGAAAAGGGTCTTCACGTTATTTTGGGTCAGAATGTGATTGATGCGCTGCTGGCCATAGGAGATCATGGTGCGTACCTTCGTGGATCTGCGGTCGAACCATATGGTGGACACCACACCGGTATTCTGAGGGTGCAGGCCTGTATACATGGACGTACAAGCGGGCACGGATGCGGCGGGTATGGTGGTAAAGACGTTGGAGAGATGGATATAGTTCTGTTTGCCCCCGGCGCCCTGGATGAGCTCCTTGAAGTGAGGCAAGGATGCCAGATTGTTCTGAATAATGTCTTTATTCAGTCAGTGGAATTCTATAATAACGATTTTTGGCGTCTCAAGACCGGCTGCAAATGTTCCACCAGCCTTTCCAGTGGCCTGGAAGATCAGAAACAGGATCAGAATGAGGAGAATCATCCGTTTTAAGTTCAACACAAGCGCCTCCAGGGTAACCCAATTAGTTGGGAGAAAGGGTCCAAGGGATCCAGGATTCCAGGATTCAAGAAACGAATTCATTGCACATACCATCAAATTGATGTCGGGTTCAATTTTTATTTCACAGGTTGTGTCCTCTGATTATTGACATCAATCCACTGGGGCATTAGTCTTGTTGTTACATATCTGCGAAATGGAAATAGTAGGTTTAAATAAAACATCATACAAGGTGAAAGAGACTTATAAATGCTGCTTAGTGACATGAAAGAAGGAGAAACGGCGAAAATCAAACGGATCGGGGGAAACGGTGCTCTTCGCCGAAGAATTCTTGAAATGGGCCTCCTCCAGAATTCAGAGATATATGTGGAAAAATACGCCCCCTTGAAAGACCCCATAGAATTGATCGTGAAAGGATACCATTTATCCCTGAGGGTCAATGAGGCTTCTCAGATTACGGTGGAGAAAATGGAATCGTCTGTTGAATGAACTCAAGGAGTTCGCTCCTATTGGAATAATGGACTGTAGAGTTTCCGAGACTTTAAATAAGGTGCCAACCATGCCTCAGAAATCAATTACCATCGCCCTTTCCGGAAACCCCAATGCCGGCAAAACCTCCATTTTCAACCATATTACGGGAACCCGTCAGAAAGTTGGAAACTGGCCGGGTGTAACGGTAGAAAAAAAAGAGGGAACCATCCGGAAGCATGGATATGAACTCAGAATTGTCGATCTTCCGGGTACATACAGCCTCACACCGTTTTCCATTGAAGAAATCATCGCCAGGGACTTTATTCTCGAAGAATCTCCGGATGTTGTTGTGGTCATTATCGATTCTTCAAATCTTGAAAGGAGTCTTTACCTTGCAACCCAGATTCGAGAGTTGGATTGCAAGGTGGTTTTTTGCCTCAACATGGCGGACGTTTCAAGATCACGGGGCATCAAAATCAATGCAGCAAAATTATCGGAACTTCTGGATGTGCCGGTTCTTTTTACGGTGGGCAATAAGAACGATGGCATCGATGAACTGCTCAAGGCTGCCATCGAATTGTCTGAATCCGACTGTGTGACCGCCCAGAAAAGAAGGGTCCGGTATCGGTCAGACATTGAAAAAGCGATCAAGGAGGTAGAATCGGTCCTGACGGCTGACCTTGGTTCGACACTCCCTTATAATACCAGGTGGACGTCCATCAAATTAATCGAAGATGACACCATCGTCAAAGAAAGGATCCAGCAGTTCGCGGGCAGCGAGGGCAGACGGGTATTTGAAGCGGTTCAATTACAGCGGGAAACCCTCATGGGCCTGTTTGATGAAGAGCCGGAAATTCTGACCACGGACGAACGTTATGGTTTTATTGCCGGGATTGTCAAGGAAGTGCATACCACAGCGGTTCAGCATCGTGTGGACATTTCCCGAAACATCGACCTGGTACTGACCAACAGGTTTGTGGGATTCCCCATCTTCATTCTGTTTATCTGGATCATGTTCCAGTCGACCTTCACCTTTGGCGGATACCCCATGGAGTGGATAAAGGCCGGTATCGGCGGTTTTTCCATGATTGTGGGCAGCGTCATTCCTGATTCCCTGATAAAGGACCTGCTCTTGGATGGGGTGATCGCCGGTGTGGGCAGTGTCATCATATTTTTGCCTAACATCCTGATTCTTTTCTTCTGTATCGCTCTTTTCGAAGATACCGGATACATGTCCAGGGCTGCTTTTCTGATGGACAAGATCATGCATCTCATCGGCCTGCACGGCAAGTCCTTTATTCCCATGCTGATGGGATTCGGCTGTAACGTTCCGGCGATTATGGCTGCCCGAACACTGGAAAGTGAAAAGGACCGAATCCTGACCATCCTGATTACACCCTTTATGTCGTGTTCTGCAAAACTGCCCATCTATATCGTCCTGGCGGGCGCATTTTTCGGTCCGCGTGCCGGGAGCGTCATTTTTCTCATATACCTTTTGGGAATTGTCCTCTCCATAGTTACCGGAAGGCTGTTCCGCTCTGTGCTGCTAAAGGGTGCTGATGCGCCGTTTGTTATGGAACTCCCGCCCTATCGGGTGCCGATGCTCAAGAGCCTCATGATTCACATGTGGGATCGCAGCAAGATGTTTTTGAGAAAAATGGGAGGGATTATTCTTGTGGGGTCGGTGGTGGTCTGGTGTCTGACAGCATTCCCGCGGCAGATCTCTTTTACCATGGACTATGATGCAGAGATCGAAAGAATTGAGCAGGCTTATCAATCTTTTCAGCCGACCCCGGGCACGGAGTTGGCGGCAAAAATTCAAGGGAAAAAAAATCAGGAGATTCAGCAGTTGAAAATGGCCCAGGCTGCTGAAAGGGCGAAAAAATCTTATATGGGCCGTATCGGTACGACCATCGCACCTTTTTTTCAGCCCCTCGGTATCGACTGGAAAGGTGGGGTGGCTCTTCTGACCGGTTTTGTCGCCAAAGAGATCGTGGTCAGTACCCTCGGGGTTTTGTATGCCGCAGACGATGCCTCGGATCCCGATGCCCTTAAAAATGCTCTTTTGGCATCCAATTTTACACCCCTGTCGGCCTTTGCGATGATGGTCTTCGTGCTTCTTTATCTCCCTTGCCTTGCCACGGTTGCTGCAATTCGGCGAGAGACCCGTTCCATGGGTTGGATGTTCTTCAGCATCGTCTACACGACATCGGTGGCCTGGATCATGTCTTTTCTGGTTTACCAGGGTGGAAAACTGTTCGGCCTTGCTTAATAAATTTATGAAATAAATTTATTTTGACATCCAACGGCCCCTTTGTTAATATTCTCTATCTTGGAACATAAAACCACCTTTGTTAAACTTGATAGCAGTGCGATAAAGGAGGAATTGATATGTCCAGAAAATGGATATTACTGGGTGTGACGGTATGTTTTGTGTTTGCAGCAGCGCCCTCGGCTGCGTTTGAGTTGGGTGTCCGGGGATACTACTGGATGCCGGACCTGGATGGGGATATCAATTACGAATCCGAGGACACTCTCGATCTGGACGACGATCTCGGGATGGATTCGGAATCATACCCCATGGTTGAAATATTCGCCGGCTTTGGCGCCCACCACCTGATATTTACCTATTACAAGGCTGACTACAGTGGCAGTGAAAGGATAAACCAGGAGATTAAATTTGGTGGTAGTAAATTTGATGCCGGTACCAACGTGAAAAGCAAACTCGAATACAGGGTCATGGACTTCGCCTACCAGTGGGATGCCATCGATCTTGAAAATATTCTGGCCGGCACTTCTCTGGGACTCGTGGGAAAGGTGAAGTACCTCGATATCACCTCGGCCAAGGTGGAGGGGAGCGGTGAGAGTGAAGAGGTTGATATTTCCGGCCCGATCCCCATGGTTGGCGCCAACCTACACATCGGCATCCTGGCAGACATCATCGAAGCACGATTCCAGGTGACCGGTATCGGTTACAGCGGTAATAGTGTGGTGGAATTCCTGGGGGACATCTCCTACACTCCGTTTCCATTTGTAGGTATCCATGCCGGATACCGGAGCTTTGCCGTTGATGTGGATGTGGATGACCTGGAATCTAATTTTACCACGGCCGGGCCCTACGGAGCACTTACCATCAGCTTCTAGAAATGATTTCATGCCATCCCCTTGGGCTCAATATCTTCGTTGTGGTGAGCCGTTCAATCCTCAAAATACAACAGTATTTCTCCGGGTGAACATCTCGCCCCGTCTTGATCTTGAACTCAATTGAACGGCCTGAAACCACTTCTATCGCGGATATATACTGGAAGGTATGTCAATCATCTGCTCTTAAAAGCGACAACGTCGCGTCTCATAAATTCGTTTTACGAATTTATTTTTCGATACCTATTCTTGCCTGAACACCCTGGTCGTAATAATGCTTGACGGCCTTCATTTCCGTCACGAGGTCTGCTTTTTCCATCACCTCGGGCGCGGCACTTCTTCCTGTGATCACCAGTTCCACGTGATCGGGTCTTTTCTGGATAACATCCATGAGGTCTTTGACGGAAAAAAGGCCGACCGCCGCTGCAATATTGGCTTCTTCCAGGATAACCATATCGTAGTCTCCTGAAGAGAGTTGTTGCCGTGCTTTATCAAGACCGTCTCGTGCGGCATCGATTTCCGCCTGGGTGGGTTGGCCTTTGACGAAGTGCCCAAGACCGAACTGCTCCAGAACAATGGCATCTGAAAATCGTTCCAGGGCTTTGATTTCGCTATAGTCTCCCTGCTTGAGGAACTGGGCAATGTAAACTTTCATACCAGCCCCTGCTGCACGCAGGGAAAGTCCCAGTGCGGCCGTTGTTTTGCCTTTCCCATTACCGGTGTAGACTTGGAGGTATCCTTTCATAGTGGTACCTTTCTGATAATGTCGTTGGGGGAAGCATCGCTTCCAAGAGTGATCTCGGCCCGGCTGCCGGGGTTGACGACATCCACTTCCTGGTTGTCGTCATTCACAATTTTCAGGATGTTATCTGTTCGGACAGGGCCCCTGGCGGAGATTATTTCGATTTTGTCATTCCTGCGCAGCTGGTTGCGCACATCAATCACCATCTGTCCGTTCCCGTTCGCTTTTAAAACTTTGGCCAGAAATAGCAGCCCGGCGCTGATGCGGCCATCGATATTGGAGGACACCTGCTCCGGGTCACCCAGATAGAACCCTGTGCAGTATTCCCGGTGACTGACCTTGGCGAGCTCTACGATCCATTCCGGTTGTACATGATAAGCTTCCGCATCGAGGGCATAGGCATCGATGGCTTCGCGGTAGATCTTGACCACGGAGGAGAGATAGTTGATGCCCTTCATGCGGCCCTCTATTTTCAAAGATGAAATGCCGGTGGCAATCATTTCAGGGATATGTTCGATCATGCAGAGGTCCCTGGAATTGAAGATATAGGTTCCACTGGTATCTTCGGATAGTTCATAATACTGCCCCGGCCTTTTCGCTTCCACAACGGCGTATTGGAACCGGCAGGGATGGCAGCACATTCCACGATTGCTGTCACGTAGCGCCATGAAACTGCTCAGGAGACAGCGCCCGGAATAGGCCATGCACATGGCGCCGTGCACAAAGGCTTCGACCTCAAGACTGGTGCGTTCGGTGATGGTTTCAATTTCCGGCAGGGTTAATTCTCTGGCCACATTCACTCTTTTGACACCCTGTGATTCCCAGAACCGGGCGGCATTGTAATTGGTGGTGTTGGCCTGGGTGCTGAGGTGTATGGGTGTCTGTGGTACCCGCTCCCTGGCCATGGCAAGGATGCCGGGGTCTGAAATAATGATGGCATCCGGATTAATCTTCCCTATAGATGACAGAAATTCAGCGATGGCTTCCTGCTCGTGGTTGCGGGGGAAGGTGTTGCAGGCTACATACACCTTGACCTTGTTTTCATGGGCAAAAATAATCGCTTGCTGCATCTCGTCCATCGTAAAATTTCCGGAAAAATTTCGCAAACTGAAATCTTTTCCGGCCAGATAGACAGCATCCGCACCAAAGTGAATGGCGATCTCGAGTTTTTCGAAATTTCCGGCGGGAGCCAGCAGTTCCGGTTTTGGGTGTGTCTTATGTTTCATTCAATTACTTTAAGGGGCAGATGGTAAATATACAAGTTAAAATTCAATTCTGCTTCGCTGCTTACAGTGCGGGGACAAAATCAAATCACTTTGCATAGGAGCGACAACGTCGTGTTTTATAAATTCGTGAAACGAATTTATTCTGGTTTGCTTATTGTTACTTTTTATACTAATAGCTGGCCAAACGGTCATAATTTGTAACTAGTGCCCATCCACAAATGGTCTTTTTCCGCGATATCGGCGTTGGACGGCATGATTTAACTCCTCAAAATAGCACGCTATTACTCCGGGTTAAAT
>Ga0164315_10000506_pt1 | contig 27110 bp, 22 predicted proteins | sample GuaBasSedimGuay6_FD_113737 | JGI IMG/M metagenome (GOLD analysis project Ga0164315, IMG submission 113737) | Subseafloor sediment microbial communities from Guaymas Basin, Gulf of California, Mexico - Guay6, Core 4569-2, 0-3 cm | ecosystem: Environmental > Aquatic > Marine > Hydrothermal vents... | reverse complement strand
TTTAGTTTAACCTAAAATATATGACTGTCATTTCGAATCCCTCCCGAAAGCTTTCGGGATTGTCGGGAGTGAGAAATCTCTTGGTTGAAGTATAGTTTTTAAAAAGTATAAAATTGATTGATATAAATTTGGATAGAAGATCTTGTGCCTTAATTCTTGAATCTCAAAATCTATAATTATGAATATAAAATCCACATTAATAGAAGCACACATCTTTAGAAAAATAAAGAGTGAATTAGAGTTTCTAATTATGAAGCGTGCACCAAATCAAATATATGCTGGAGTTTGGCAGATGGTTACTGGCTCAAGGGAGGAAGGTGAAAAAGCATTTGAGACTGCATTGCGAGAAATTAAAGAAGAAACAAGTTTATCTCCAATAGGTTTCTGGATTGTTCCAAATGTTAATTCGTTTTATTCTGCTACTGATGATTCACTAAATATGGTACCAGTATTTGTTGCAGAAGTAGAGAGCATTTCGGATGTGATTTTATCATGCGAGCATACTAAATATTTATGGTGCAGTAAAGAGGAAGCAAAGAAACTATTAGCTTGGCCTGGACAACGGAAATCTGTGGATATAATTGCTGAGTATTTTTCCGATAATAGTAGTTCATTAAAATTAGTTGAAATAAATAATATTATATAAAATAAAAGGTAGAATTATGAGTTTATTAGTAGTTGGTTCAGTTGCGTTTGATTCTGTTGAAACACCAATAGATAAAATTGATAAAGCACTTGGTGGTTCTGCAACATTCTGTTCAGTTGCATCAAGTTATTTCTCAGATGATGTAAAAATGGTTGGGGTAGTTGGAGAAGATTTTGGAGATGGAAATATTCAAATGCTAAAAAATCATAAAATTGATATTTCTGGATTGGATATTGTTGAAGGTGAAAAAACATTTAGTTATGGATGTGTTTATAGAGATGATATGAACATTAGAGATACACTCTTTACAGATTTAAATGTTTTCGAAAAGTTTGACCCAGTAATTCCAGGAGAGATGAAGAGCAGTCCTTTTCTATTACTAGGAAATATTATGCCTGCTTTACAACTTAAAGTTTTAGATCAAATGACGGATGTAAAATTTTCAGTATGTGATACAATGAATTTATGGATTGATATTACTCGTGATGATTTGTTAAAAGTAATTAAGAGAGTAAGTCTGTTAGTTATAAATGATTCTGAAGCAAAAATGTTAGCTGATGAAGATAATTTGATTAAGGCAGCTAAAAAAGTAATGGAAATGGGACCTGAGTATTTAATAGTAAAAAAAGGGGAACATGGTGCTTTACTATTTGGTGAAGGAAAAATATTTTCTGCTCCTGCTTATCCACTTGAAACGGTATTTGACCCTACTGGTGCTGGAGATTCATTTGCAGGTGGTTTTATGGGATATCTCACAAAAGTGGACGAAATCAATTTTGAAGCTATGAAGAAAGCAGTTTTATATGGTAGTACGCTAGCATCATTCTGCGTTGGAGAATTTAGCACAAAAGGAATTGAGAATAAAACTAAAGAAGAGATTGAAGCACGATTTAATGAATTTGTAGAATTAAGTAGAGTCTAAAATGAGCGATTTCTTTTCACTAAAATTTGAGAATGATAAGTTAGTCTTTATCGACCAAACAAAACTCCCTCTTGAAGAGGAATATATTGTGACAGATAATTATGAGCGAATTGCTATAGCGATAGAGCGACTTGAGATAAGAGGCGCTCCTGCCATTGGTATTGCTGCCGCTTATGGAATTACTGTTGCAATGAAGCAGAATACGAATGAGGCTACTAGTCAATTCAATAATGCTTTTGAAAGATTAGCTAGAACACGCCCGACAGCTGTAAATTTATTTTGGGCTTTGGAAGAGATGAAAAAAGTATTCGGCCAAAATAGTAAGCAAGAAGAAATATATAATGAAATGAAAAAGCGTGCAATTGAAATCCATAACAATGATATAGATAGTTGTGAAGCTATTGCTGCAAATGGAATTGAACTGTTTGCTAAAGACTCTGTGGTTTTAACGCATTGCAATACAGGACAATTGGCTACAGGTGGTGCTGGTACTGCATTTAATGTTATCCAAAGAGCATTCGAAGATGGAAGAGTAAGCAAAGTCTATGCAGATGAAACTCGCCCATTATTACAAGGATCTCGGTTAACAGCGTTTGAACTATCACAAGCAAGTATCCCATTTGAAATAGTACCGGATTCTGCTGCTGCATTTTTGATGAAGCAGCGACAAATTGATGCAGTAATTGTTGGCGCAGATAGGATTGCAAAGAATGGTGATTCTGCAAATAAGATTGGTACATATAATCTAGCAATTTTGTGCAAATATTATAATATCCCATTTTACGTTGCTGCCCCAGTTTCAACAGTTGATTATTCAACACCGAATGGAGATCACATTGAAATTGAAATGCGTGGTAATGAAGAGGTAAGTCATATTAGAGGTGTGCAAGTTACAAAGTCAGAATACCCAGCGTACACACCAGCGTTTGATGTTACACCAAATGAACTAATTACAGCTATTATTACTGATAAGAAATTGTATCAACCACCTTACGATTTATAATGTCATCAATTATTAAATCTAAAGCATTTGTGTTAAATAAACTTGACTACGGTGATACAAGTAAGATTGTCAATTTTTATTCAGAAGATTTTGGGCGTGTTGCTGGAATAATAAAAGGAGCGCGATCTGCAAAGTCCAAGCTTGGAAAAGCTGTAGATATTCTAAATTTTGTTGAGCTAGTTTTTTACCGAAAAGAAAATAGAGATATTCAGGTTGTTACACAGGCCGATCTAATATCCCATTTTCCAAATATAAAATCAGATTTAGAAAAATTAAAATATTCTTCGGCAATTATAGAGCTTGTTCTAAAGTTAACAGTAGAGAATGACCCACATAAAAGATTATTTAATGGAATTGAAAAAATATTAAACAGGATGGATAGTGAGGAGACAGCTCCAATACTTTTGTTTGCCTTTTTCTATAAATTCTTTTTGAGTGAAATTGGATATGGATTAGAAACTGATAATTGTTCTGAATGTAATAAAGTTTTAGAAGATTCCAATGAAATATGTTATAATTATGAATTAGGTTTTTTATGTGATTCATGTGGGAAGGATCATCTGATATCCTATAATTTTTCTTCGGAACTTTTTGCTAAAATAATTTGTCTAAGCGAAAGAAAAAAGTCATGTTCATATCAAAACAGTGAATTGGAAAGTATCATAATTTTTTTTGAAAACTTCCTTATTTATCATATTGATGAATTCAAAGGTCTTAAGTCATTGCAAATATATTAAATAATATAAAGGTTTATTATGAAACGTAATTATATGGGAATAATCGCTCTCCTCTTTATTGGAACTGTTTTTGGTGCAGTTTTAGTCTCAAGCTTTGATTATGTAAAGCCAACATTCGCTCAAGTTAAAATCGGAAGTGAAAATCCTCCAGAGATAATGGAGAACCAATCACTTACAAATTTTAATAATTCATTTATAGAAACTGCAGAGAAGCTTACTCCATCAATTGTTCGGATTTCAGTTCTATCAAAATCTAAAGATAATCCACATGAAGGATTTGAGTTCTTCTTCCCCAAAAATGATATGCCTCGTGAGCGAAAAGGTGGGGGTAGTGGTGTAATTATTTCAGATGATGGATATATCTTAACGAATAACCATGTTGTTGAAGATGCAACAGAAGTAACAGTTAATTTGCTTGATAAAAGAAAATTTTCCGCAAAAATTATTGGAACCGACCCACTTACAGATTTAGCAGTAATTAAAATCGATGCTGAGGATCTTCCCGCTGCTTATCTTGGAGATTCTGATAAGTTAAAAGTTGGTCAATGGGTAATGGCTATTGGAAACCCAATGGCTCTTACATCTACTGTTACCGCTGGTATTATTAGCGCACTAGGAAGAGAAGTGGATATAATTCGTGATAGTTATGGAGTTGAAGATTTTATACAAACTGATGCTGCAATAAATCCAGGTAATAGTGGAGGTGCTTTAGTAGATCTTAAAGGAGCAGTTATTGGAATAAATTCTGCCATTGCAACTAATGGAATGACAGGAACATATATTGGATATGGTTTTGCAATTCCCATAAATATTGCTAAAGTAGTTGCAGAAGATTTGATCTCATCTGGGAAAGTGAAGCGCGGATACATTGGAGTAAGTATTAAAGAGGTGGATGCTAATTTAGCGAAAGCTCTTGGATTAGGAAGACCACAAGGCATTCTTATTCAAGACATAATTGAAGGTGGTGCTGCGTCAGATGAAGACATTAGAGTTGTAGATGTTATCATAGATGTAGATGGAAAAGAAATTAATAAACCAAACGAGTTACAAAGTTACGTTGCATCTAAACGTGCAGGTGATAAAATCATTTTAAATATTTATCGTGAAGGTGAATTTATCAAACGTTCTGTAAAATTAAAATTACGTGATGATGATGAAAGTATTGAAAATATTGCTAAAGAGGATAATAAAGAGAAGGAAGAAAAAGGGAAAATTGAAGAAGTCAGTTTTGATGATTTAGGTTTATCTGTTCGCGATTTAAAAGATGCTGAAGCTATGCAGTATGATATTAAAGATGGTGTTCTAATTACTAAAGTAAAAAGATTTAGTAAAGCAGAAAACCAAAGGCTATTTGCTGGGCTGTTAATTACTGAAGTTGATAGAAATAAGATAAAATCAGTTTCTGATTTGGAAAATATTATTGAGAGCAAAAGAGGTGAAGCTGCTTTGTTTAAAGTTGTTGATGGAGAAGGAACATCAAGATTTGTAGGCTTAGTTATTCCTGAATAGAATTGTATAGATATTTACTAATTATTAAAATTTAAAGAAGTGTTCAAAATTTATTGGGCGCTTTTTTTTATATTTGCATATCTAATTAAAAAGAGAAAAATTATGTTAAGATTTCTTACAGCAGGTGAATCTCACGGAAAAGGTTTAACTGCAATTATCGAAGGATTTCCGTCAAACTTAAAAGTTGATGAAGAATATATAAACAAACATCTCGCTCGACGCCAAATGGGCTATGGACGAGGTGGAAGAATGAAAATAGAGACTGATTCGGCTGAGATTCTGGCTGGTGTTCGTTTTCAAAAAACAATGGGTTCACCAATATCACTTTTTGTAAAGAATAGTGATTGGGAAAACTGGATAGATGAAATGGCTTCAGGTAAACCAACAAAGAAGCATGATAAAATTACTATTCCTCGTCCAGGTCATGCAGATTTAGTTGGTGTTTCCAAATATGATTTGACTGATATTCGCAATTCTATTGAACGGTCTAGTGCCCGTGAAACTGCAGCACGTGTTGCTGTTGGGTCTGTAGCTCGTAGATTTTTAGAGGAGTTTGGAATTACTGTTGGAAGTTACGTTGAAAATATTGGTGGAGTATATTCTAGGGAAAAATATTCTGACAAATTATTTAGTGAGACTTCCCCAGAATTTGATGCATGGAATTTGTCTGCTGAATCTGATAAAAGCTCCGTCCGTGTTTTAGATAAAAATCATGAAGATAAAATTATTAGAAAAATTAAAAAGGCAAAGAAAGAAGGTGACACACTTGGCGGAACTTTCTTTGTTGTAGCAAGCGGGCTTCCAGCTGGACTTGGTAGCTTCATTCAATACGATACAAAACTTAGTTCCGCAATTGCGCATGATATGATGTCAATTAATGCAGTAAAGGGCGTTGAGATTGGAACAGGATTTGAAACTGCTGATAACCCAGGTTCCGTTTCCCATGACGAGATAGTTGTGAAGAATGAAGTTATTTCCAGAAAGAGTAATCGTGCTGGCGGAATTGAAGGTGGGATGTCAACTGGGCTCCCTATTATTGTACGAGTTGCAATGAAACCGATTGCTACACTAATGTCACCAATTGGTGCAATTGATTTATCCACCATGAAAAATGTAACATCAAGGCGAGAGCGAAGTGATTTTACAGCTGTTCCGGCTTGTGCAGTTATTGGAGAATCAATGCTTGCATGGACAATTGCGAAAGCAATGCTTGATAAATTTGGTGGTGATTCAATGAATGAAATAAAAGATAATTATAGAAGCTATACTTCCAAGTTGCAAAAAAGGTTGAAGAAGAATTTTAAAAAATAAAAAGATTTCACGCAGAGAACGCAGAGTCGCAAAGGAATACCATGCATCTTAGCGGCTTTGCGAGATAGAAAATAATACTCAATGAAAATCGAAAAATTCATATTCAGTCCATTCCAAGAGAACACATTTGTGGTATGGGATGAAGAAACAAAAGAGACAATAATAATTGACCCAAGTTGTTTATCTGAAAATGAAGAGTCGAAATTAAAATTATTTATTGATGAGAATAGTTTATCTGTAAAATATCTATTTAATACACACGGACATTTGGATCATATCTTTGGCAATGCATTTGTTAGAGAAACTTTTAATCCAATTCATTACGCTCCAAAAGGGGATTTACCTTTGTTTGATAGAGCTGTAGAACAGGCAGAAGGATTTGGATTATCAATGCAAGCATCCCCAAAACCAGATAAATATTTTGATGAATCAATTCAATTATTTATTGGTAAAACAGAGATTCGGTTTTTATTCACTCCAGGTCATACTCCTGGAGAATATTGTATTAGTTTTCCAACAGAGAATATCTGCATTACTGGTGACGTACTTTTCCATGAAAGTATTGGGCGAACAGATTTGTGGAAAGGAAATTACGATACACTTATTCATTCAATAAAGACAAAATTATTCGTGTTGCCAGGTGAAACCGTGATTTATCCTGGACATGGAGAGAGTTCAACAATCCAATATGAAATTAAAAACAACCCATTTCTTAACTAATCTTCGCTAGTTCCTTAAATAATTTACTCTATAATTTGGTATATTTGCAAGCTAAATATTTAAGCTAAACTAATTTTTTATTTAAAGATAATTTAATGAACTCGATACGAAATTTTTGCATAATTGCACATATAGATCATGGTAAATCCACAATTGCTGATGGACTCTTGGAATTCACAGGCACCGTTTCCCAAAGAGAAGCAAAACAACAATTGTTGGATGATATGGATTTGGAACGCGAACGTGGAATAACAATTAAAGCCCACGCAATCCAAATGAATTATACCGCAAAGGATGAAAAAAAATATATACTTAATTTAATTGACACTCCAGGGCATGTTGATTTTTCATACGAAGTTTCACGTTCACTTGCTGCATGTGAGGGAGCAATTCTTGTAGTTGATGCCGCTCAAGGAGTTGAAGCACAAACTATCAGTAACTTATATCTTGCTATTGAAGCTGGACTTGAGATAATTCCAGTTATAAATAAAATTGATTTACCCAGTGCAATGGTTGATGTGGTCAGTAAGCAAATAATAGATTTACTTGGATGTGATGAAGAGGAAATAATTCTCACAAGCGCAAAAACCCGTGAGGGAATGGAGGAAATACTTGAAACCGTTATTGAGAAAGTTCCCCCACCAGAAGGTGATCCAGAAAAACCACTACAAGCTCTAATTTTTGATTCGGTGTTTGATTCCTACCGAGGAGCTATTGCCTATGTAAGAGTTATGAATGGAGTTCTTAAAACAAAAGATGCTCTTAAATTTTTTGCACACGATAAAAAATATCTTGCTGAAGAAGTTGGAATTTTAGGTTTACAGAAAATAAAAACGAAAGAACTTTCGGCAGGAAATGTTGGATACGTAATTGGAAGCATAAAAGATGTACACGATACAAAAGTTGGTGATACAATTACACTATTGAAAGGTGGGGCAGAGGAATCGTTACCAGGGTATCAAGAAGTGAAACCAATGGTATATAGTGGACTCTATCCTACTAACTCGGAAGACTACGAAAATTTGCGTGAAGCTTTAGATAAATTTAGGCTAAATGATGCAGCGCTAGAATTTGTTCCAGAAACTTCCGCTGCGCTTGGTTTTGGATTTAGATGTGGTTTCCTTGGAATGCTTCATATGGAGATAGTGCAAGAGAGACTTGAACGAGAATATAATCAAACCATTGTTACTACGCTTCCAAATGTTGAGTATATTGTCTATAAAAAAGATGGAACAAAACTAGTTGTTGATAACCCTGCACTTATGCCTGAACTTGGTGATATTGATTATATTGAAGAGCCATTTATAAAAGCCCAAGTTGTTACTCCAAGCGATTACGTTGGTGGTATCATGAAACTCTCTATGGATAAACGTGGAGTTTATAAAAATACAAGTTACATAGATCCAACTCGTGCAGATTTGGAATATGAATTTCCACTTTCCGAAATTATTTTTGATTTTTATGATAAGCTAAAATCTATTTCACGAGGATACGCTTCACTTGATTATGAATTTATTGGTTACCGTAAATCTGATTTATCAAAATTAGAAATAGTGTTAAATGGCGAAAAAGTTGATGCCCTTTCTGTGATTGTTCATAAAGATAAAGCCTATGAGTGGGGTAGTAGAGTTGCTTCAAAATTAAAAGAACTTATTCCACGGCAAATGTTCGAAATAGCTATTCAAGCATCTATTGGAAGTAAGGTAATATCACGAACTACTGTAAAAGCACTGCGTAAAAATGTTCTTGCAAAATGTTATGGTGGCGATATCACTCGTAAAAGAAAATTATTAGAGAAACAGAAAGCTGGTAAAAAACGAATGAAGCAAGTAGGGAATGTTGAAATTCCGCAAGAAGCATTCCTTGCAGTTTTACAAATTGATGATTAAATATTTAAATAAATTGAAACAAAAAATAGATTGTTTTGTCAAACATAGAAATTGAGGATAGAAGAGAATTAAATGAAGACATCGAAACAGAAAAGTATAGACTTTATTAAAAATTTATTGTTTGCTCTAGTTGCTGCATTACTAATTAAATCTTTTTTAATTGAAACATCTCGCGTACCAACGGGATCAATGGAAACCACAATTAAAGTTGGTGATTTTCTTTTCGTAAATAAATTTATTTATGGGTCGTCATCTCCACGAAATATACCTTTTACTGATATAGCATTACCATTTTTCACACTTCCTGCAATTAAAAGCCCAGAGAAAGGTGAAATAGTTGTGTTCGAATATCCAGGGAACAGAGATGAATTACACTCCAATGCAATTACAAATTATGTAAAAAGATGTGTGGCAACACCTGGAGATACAATTCAGATTAGAAATAAAGTAGTTTTTATCAATGGAGTAGAATCACCAATTCCTGCCCACATCCAATACACAAACCCTTATCCAGCTCCAGTTGGAGTAAGTTATTCTACCATTTTTCCAAAAGGTTCTGGTTGGAATAAAGACAACTACGGACCTTATGTAATTCCCAAAAAGGGAGATGAAATTAATTTACATATCGGTAATATTGAAAGATGGAAAACAATTATTGATCGTGAATTTGGAAAAAGAGTTGTTACAAAAAGAGATGGAAAAATATTTGTTGAGGGAAAAGAAGTAACATCATACGAAATAAAAAAAGATTACTATTTTATGTTGGGCGATAACCGTGATAATAGCGAAGATAGTAGATTTTGGGGGCTTGTTCCTGATGATTTAATAATTGGAGAAGCACTAATGATTTATTGGTCGTGGGATCCAAGCTACTCGTTTGCTGATATATTTAAATTAGTAGGCTCAACACGTATTAGCAGAATTGCTAAGATTGTTCATTAACTATTACTCGTATTAAAAGAGAACCGCAGAGGTACAAAAACGCAAAGGAATGAGTATAAGTTAAATAGAACATTTCGTGGCTGAATGGAAATTATTAACACATGAAAAAAATATTATTATCAATATTTCTAATAACAAGTCTAACTCTAGCGCAAAACAGAACAAAATCCTTTATCTATTTCAAAGATAAAGGAATTGATAAAACAGCGCAACTTTCTAAATCATCACATGAATATCACCAAGCAGTTAGTTTACTCTCTGAAAGAAGTATAAAAAGAAGAATTAAAAATTTTGGTGAGAATATAATCACCTATGAAGACCTTCCTATTAAATCAGAATATATTGAAGCTATAAATAGTAGTGGTGCAAAAATAGTTTGGAAATTAAAATGGTTCAATGCTCTCTCGGCTTATTTAACAGAGAAACAATTTACGGAAATATCCAGCTTTGCTTTTGTTGATAAGATTGAGAAAGTTAAAACAATAGACTACAGAAGAGACGAAAAATTAGAAACCAGTCTTCATAAGAGAGTTGGGGTTTCCAATTCAAAGTATAATTTAAATTATGGACCATCACTCGCTCAGGTTGAATTATCCGATGTTCCAATAATACATGATGCTGGTTTTTCTGGAGAGGGAGTTTTAATTGGAATTCTTGATGCAGGATTTGCTTGGCAAAATCATCCTGCTCTGCAAAGTAGAGATATTCTTGCTGAAAGAGATTTTGTTAATGGGGATGATATTACAGATGATGGAGATGCAAGTCATGGTACAGCCGTATTTTCACTGATTGGTGGTTTTGATGAAGGAAATATTATTGGTCCAGCTTTCGATGCTCAGTACGTGTTAGCGAAAACTGAATATATTTATTCTGAAACTCATGTAGAAGAGGATAATTATGCTGCTGCTTTGGAGTGGATGGATTCTATTGGAGTAGATATAGCAACTACTTCACTTGGTTACAGTGAGTTTGATGAAGGAGAGGGCGATTATACATATGCTGATATGGATGGTAAAACAACAATTGTTACTCGAGCTTCAGAATTAGCCTTTTCAAGAGGAATTCTTACCATTTCTTCAGCAGGAAATGAAGGGAATAAATCGTGGAAATATATTACTGCTCCATCAGATGGATTTAATACACTAGCTGTTGGGGCTGTTAGTTCTGATGGAAGTTTAGCTGCTTTCAGTTCTGTTGGACCCACTTCAGACGGTAGAATAAAACCAGAGTTTGTAACACAAGGGGTTGGTTGTTACCATGCGAGAGCATATTCGAATGATTATAAATATGGTTCGGGAACTTCATATTCTGCTCCAATTGCTTCTGGAATAGCTTCGCAACTACTTTCAGCTTTTCCTTATTTATCAAATGAGCAATTGCGTAAAACTCTAATTCTAGCAAGCGATAGCTTAAACAATCCAAATAATAAATATGGTTATGGATTATTATCTGCCAAACGAGCACTAGAATATCCAAATATAAAATTAGCTGGTACTTATGAATTCCCATCTATTAATAAATTGTTTCTTGATAGTTTAGGTGTTTTTGAGGATAGTGTTTTTATACTTTATACTATTAACTCAGAAGAGAAAATTTACAGAAGTAAAATGGTAAATAGAGGCAATAGTATTTACTCATTTTATTATGAAGGTGATTTATTTGATAAAGTTAATTTTGAGTTTGAATACTTGGATTCTACTTTAGTATTAAAATATTCACCACCAGAGGGAAAGTACAGTTTTATTAATGGTACAACCGATGTTATTATAGATATTAATGGCTCATCAAATCCAATTTTTAATGATTTTAAATTGAGTCAAAATTATCCAAATCCCTTTAATCCACTAACTCGGTTTGAATTATCGGTGCCAGAGGAAATGTTTGTTTCAATAGTTGTATATAATATACTGGGACAAAAAGTAAAGACTATAACTACTGGATATTTAAAACCTGGGGTCTTTCAATACTATTGGGATGGTTCAAATGATTTTGGTGGAAAAGTTTCAACAGGAGTTTATATTTACAGTGCTTCTTCTAAAACGAAAATAACTTCCAAGAAAATGGTTTTTCTAAAATAAAATAGACTGAAGAAATAATTCTCCAGTCTATTTGTTAAAATTATATTTCTTCAATTTTTCTTAATGTTTCAGAATACTCAGTTGCAACTTGTTTAATAGTTTTACTCGAAATAAGATTATGTATCTTATCACGCAATTCAGCCCATTCTTCATGCAATGGACAAGGAGCTTCATCTGAACACTCTTTTAAGCCAGTAACACATTTTAGGTTAATTACAGGTCCTTCAACACGTTCAACAACCTCTAAAATTGTACTATTATTAGCCATTTCAGTAATTTTAAATCCACCACCTCTTCCTTTGAAGGAATCGACATAGCCATATTTTGCCATGCGTTGAAGAATTTTTGCTAAGTAGTGTGCCGGAATATCTTCTTTTTCAGCAACTTCTGACGACATAACTAATCTACCTTCTTGTTGGCGGGAAAGGTATAAAACAGCTCTAATAGCATATTCGCCAGTTTTTGTATAAATCATATTTACTCCATTTAATAAAAGGATTTTATATCTTAATAAAGTTAATCAAATAGAACCTATTTGTCAAGTATTAAGAACAATACATTTTATCTTTTATAATAAATTTTAAAAAGTTTCATTTATTATGGCTAATAACAATTTATATAATTATTTTGCATGTATGAGTAATAACAATCTGAACATTAATCAACCAGTTATAATTTCAAAAATTACAATTTTTCTAATTTCGATTTATATAGTATTATTTGAATTTATATGGGTAACACAAAGTATTATTCCAAAACCATCCCTTCTATTTGACTCATTTATATCACTCTGGAGTGATTATAATTTACTTAATGCATTTTTCGAAACAACTGCTGTTATTTTTCCAGCAATTTTAATTGCAATTGTAGTTCTCGAAATATTTGCAAAATTATTTCTTAAAACTTTAATAGATTATAGTGGAATTATAAATATTGTTACCCCATTTAAATATTTTTCATTTTTCTTTTTTGCACTGTTATTAAATTTTGTTTTTCAGGAATCTTTACTTGCAGAAATTCTATTTGCAATCCTCTTTGTAATTTCTAAGTTATTAACAAGTGTATTCAACGAGAAAAATTTTGCTGAGGAAGAATATATCCTATCAGCTCAATCTTTAGGATTATCAAAGAGTCAAATTTATTCAATTGTAGTCTGGAAATCTTTGAAACCTAATGTTTATAAAAATCTTACTAAAGTTCACATGCAATTGTGGGTAGCCGTATTAATTTACGAATTTATTGGAGCATCAATTGGAATGGGTGCTGTTTACAGATTGGCTTATAATTACAATGATGTGTTATCCCTAATTTCTCTTGGAATTTTTATTTCATTTGTGATTTTAATAGTGAATTCAATTATTAAAATGGTTGTTTCAAAACTAATATTTTGGAAGTAATATGTCATTGAAAACTATTAATATAGAGCCACTATCAAAAAATTACACAGATCTTTCAGGATATACAATCCGACTTTTTGAGAATATTTATTTTGAAATTGAACCAGGCAAAATAACAACTCTCTTAGCACCAAAAGGTACTGGGAAATCTACAATATTAAAGATGATTGCTGGTATTGATGAGAATTCAAAAAAGTCTGTTGGAAAAAGAATTTGCATTCCCACAAAGCCATCATCTTTCCCTTGGCTAAGTGTTCGTGAAAATTTAGCTTTCAATCTGAAAAAAGTGGATGATGATAATTTAGAAAAAACAATCAAATTTGTTGGTCTTGAAGGATATGAAGACCATTTCCCAAATAATGGTAGCGTAGGGTTTAGATTCAGAATCTCATTAGCACGTGCTATATTTAATAATCCAGAATTGATTTTAATTGATGAATCAATTTCAACCCTTCCACTTAAAAGAAAAATGGAATTTTACTCACTTCTTAGAAAAGTAACTACAGAAAAAGGAATTCCAATTATATATTCAACTTCTTTAGTTTCAGAAGCTATTCGATTATCGGATAAAATCATTTTAATAGATCAATTGCCATCAAAAATTGTAAGTGAAAAAACAATTTTAATTGATGAAGAAACAAGAGTGGATGACAAAATAGCTTTCAATATATCAGACTATTTTACAGAAGAAGAAATTTCAATACTTTCCAATAGAATAATCTAAAATTATTAATTGTAATTAGCTTCCCAAAGGGCATAATTATAACTTAACTAATTATAAAACAACAGAATAACTCAATCTTCTAATAAAGTACTTGACAAAAAACTGTTAAGAGTCTTATATTTGAATAATGTATTAGCTACTTTGAGGAAATTTTGAAAAATTATTTTATCTTATTTATTTATATATCACTAACAATTTTATTTACATCTTGCTCTATTTTTGAAACTAATGATTTTGATGAAAGAGCCAATTCCAAGAATTCTAATGAATTAGACCCCCAACTTCTTGTTAATAATTTAATGGAAGAGGCTCGGTTAAAACATTTAGATGCACTTGCCAATCAGGACTTAGGATTAGTGGAAGAAGCAATATCTTCATATGAAGAGGCACTAAAAAAAATAAATCGTATCAGTTATTTCCCCTCAATGGAAGATAATTCTACATATAGTGAACTTGAAAATGCAATTGTTGAAGATTATCAAAAATTTATAGATAGTTTGGATGAGCTACCAGAAGGTGTATCTATTTCAGCTTTTGAAGAATGGGCAAATAATAAAATTCCAGAATTTGTTCCAGATGGTATTTCTTCGGCTGAAGACAGTTTAAATGCTACGGTTTCGGATGTTATTGTAGTAGGGGATTTTCCACTTGAAGTTAATAAATATGTGGAACAATACATTGAATATTTCACTGGACGTGGAAGAAAAACAATGGCGGCATGGTTAGAACGTTCTGGGAAATATTTTCCAATGATGGCTAAAACTTTTGAAGAAGAGAACGTTCCTCAACAGTTAATTTTTCTTAGTATGCCTGAAAGTGGATTAAATCCTAAAGCTCGTTCTTGGGCTAGAGCCGTAGGATTATGGCAGTTTATTAAAAGTACTGGAAAGATGTACGACTTAAAATCGAGTTTTTATCTGGATGAGCGTCGTGACCCAGAGAAGGCAACAAGAGCTGCCGCTATATATTTGCGTGATATGTATATCTCACTTAATGATTGGTATGCAGCACTTGCCGGATATAATTGTGGCGAGGGACGTGTTAGACGTTCAATGAAAAAAGCTGGTTCAAAAAATTACTGGAAGTATAGACGATTTCTTCCCAGAGAAACTAGAAATTATGTTCCACAGTACATTGCTGTTACTTTAATTGGCAGTAACCCTGCACACTATGGATTTGAAAATATAAGATATCAGCGAGCGATTGAAACCAAGACTTACAAGGTAGATAATCCTATTGATTTGAATATTCTTGCAAAGTGTGCAGGAATAGAATTGAGTTTGATGAAGGACTTAAACCCAGAGTTGACCCAGCACCATACACCACCACATTATGATGGTGGATATCCAATAAAAGTACCAGCAATAACTTACGACTATTTTGTTAAGAATATAAAATTAGTACCCGACGAAGCAAAATTACAATACGTTATTCACACAGTTAAAAGTGGTGAAACATTCTCTGGTATTGCCTATAAATACAAAGTGCAACAAAGCCAAATGGCACGAGTAAATAATATTTCTGTTCGATCTAATATTCATCCAAACCAAAAATTAAAAATTCCTATTTCAAATTTTAAGTCAACAGATTTTATATTAAATACAGATGAGATGCCTGCGGTAGATGAATTAACTTATTATGAAGAAAATGCTCCTTATCAACTTAAAATAACTGAAAATAGCGATGTTGATAAATACAAAAAACTTTATGAACAAAGTTTACACGATTCAGTTGAAGTTATAATTCCAAGTGATAAAGAACTTGTAAATTATAAAGTTAAGCGTGGCGATAACCTTGTAAACATTGCAGATATATTTAACATCCGAGTTTCGGAACTTCGTAACTGGAATAATATTCCGTATACATCATCCATTTATGTTGGGCAAAAATTAAATATTTATGTTAAAAAAGATAAGCAAAAGTATTATGCTTCAATGGATAAGCTAGATCGTTCTCAAAAGCTTTCAGTTATATATGGGAATTCTGGTGAAGAGTGGATTAAGCATAAAGTCCGAAGTGGACAAACTCTTTCGCACATTGCTTTGAAATATGGAGTGAGTGTAAAGAATATTAAGAAATGGAATAATCTAAGAACAAGCAGAATTAATATGGGTAAAAGCTTACATATTTATGTTGGTTCTGCAAAATCAGTAGCTGCTTTTACACAAAATAATTCTTCTTCAAAGTCTGTTGAAACGGTACCAACTGGCAAGTATATAACATATAAAATCCGAAGGGGAGATTCAGTTAGTGAAATTGCTGAAAATTATGGAGTATCTTCTTCACAGCTTCGAAGGTGGAATAATCTTAAGAATAATAAAATTGTGGTAGGTAAGAAGCTTAAAATATATGGTAAAAATGTTGAAGCCACCTCTGTTGCTTCCACAACTCCGAATAACAATGGATACTCACTTTACACAATTAAATCCGGTGATACAATTGGACAAATTGCTGAGAACTTTAGGGTCTCATCTAAACAATTGAGAACTTGGAATAACATAAACGGTAATAAAATTATAGTTGGTAAAAAGTTAAAAATATATAACTCAAATGGAAGTAGTTCAAAATCAGTTGCTTCAACAAATAGTAAAACTATTGTAAAGAGTGGAGAGAAGACAACGTACGTTGTTAAAAGTGGCGATACTTTAGGGCAAATTGCTGAAGACCATAATATTCGTTCATCAAAAGAAATTAAAGAATGGAATAACATTACAAGTTATAAAATCAAAGTCGGACAAAAGCTTATTTTATATCCAGGAGTAGTAACAACAAAAGCTGTGATTGCTAAATCTAAAAAAACGAAGCCATCTGGTGGAACTCATAAAGTTAAAGAGGGAGAATCTCTTTGGACTATAGCGCGCCACTATGATATTCATGTTAAAGATATTATGGATTGGAATGATTTAGAAGATGATAAAATTAAACCTGGAACAGATTTGAAAATTTTGAATTAGAAAAATCATTAACTAAATTTAAAAATACATTTTGAAAAAACTGTTAGGGGTGTTTCGCTGAACGAGACTGAGAGTAAACCCTTTAACCTGATCCGGGTAATGCCGGCGTAGGGAAATGGCAAGTAATAAGTGCTAACCGTTTTCCAAAAACGGTTTTTTCATTTTAAATAACTACTATTTATAAGGAGTTAAAAATGAAATACTTATTAGTTTTTATACTATTATTTACTTCACTCGTTTTCGCCCAAAAACTAGAACTTAAGGGGAAAGTTACAGATCTCGATGGTAATCCACTAAATCTAGCTAACGTAGTTTTGTTAAACTCTACTAACGGAGTAACTACAAATGAAGCAGGAGAATTTAATTTAATTGCAGAATTTGTAAGTGGTGATATAATTGTTGTTAGCTATGTTGGTTATAAATTGGCTAAGGTTAATATTTCTGATTTAGATTTGCACGCGCAAAATTCAATTTTGCTTGCAAAAATTCCATTCACAAGTCAAACAGTTCTTGTGGAAGGTAGCATAGGGGAAGAAGGAATTACTCCAATGGCTTTCTCAAAAGTAACGCAAAAAGAAATTGAAGAGAGTTATGTTCATCAAGATGTGCCAGAGTATTTAAGTTACTTACCTTCCACAACATTCTACTCCGAAAGCGGAAATGGAATTGGTTACAATTATCTTTCTATTCGTGGATTTGACCAACGACGAATTGCAATCTCAGTAAATGGAATTCCACAAAACGACCCAGAAGACAACAATGTTTACTGGCACAATATGAATGATATCCTTTCTAGTATTGGAGTTATTCAAGTTCAACGTGGTGCAGGTGGTGGAGTTATCGGATACCCAGCAGTTGGTGGTTCAATTAATATTATTACATCTAATTTCTCTGATAAACCACGCTTTGAAATTGGAGCAGATGTTGGAAGTTACAGCACACGTAAATACTCCACTTCTTTCGGTAGTGGATTGATTGACGATAAATATTCTGTCTATGTGAACCTTTCCAAAACTATGAGTGATGGATATCGCGATTTAAGTTGGGTGGATTTCAATTCGTTCTACCTTTCTGCAGTTCGCTATGATAAAGAGATTACAACACAGATAAATATTTATGGTGGTCCAATCTCAGATGGACTTGTTTACAATGGACTACCTAAAGAAGTAATTAAAAATAGGGATTTGAGAAAAGCAAATTACTCATACTGGGATTGGGATAAAGAGAATGGAAAATTCCAACCATGGTCAATAAAACGTAGAGCTACAGAAATTGAAAACTTTTCACAACCACATTATGAGTTGCTAAATGAAGTTAAGTTCAGTGATAACATAACATTTAACTCAGCTTTATTCCTTGTTACTGGTGATGGCTTTTTCGATTATGATGGCTCATGGTCAATTTATTATGATGATTATTTTAGACTCAATGAAAATGGTTACGACTCAACTAAGATTCCAACTAATGCGTTAATTAGAGCTACAGTAGAGAATACACAATGGGGCTGGATTCCACGTATGAGTATAAAGCATAGTGGCGGGAATTTAATTGTGGGTGGTGAGTTTAGAATTCATCGCTCTAACCATTTTGGAAATATTAACTTTGCTGAAAATATTCCAGATGGAGTCCCAGCAGATTACGAGTACTATTATTACAATGGTGCAAAGGATATAATCAATCTTTTTGCGAATGAGCAATATCAAGTCACAGATAAGTTGAATGTTTTAGGGGAACTACAATTGGCTTATCATAAATATAGAATTTACAATGAAAAATATGTCGGAAATGATTTCTCAGTTGATGGATTATTTCTTAATCCTAGAGTTGGATTAAACTATAAATTCACACAAGACTTAAATTCTTATTTTTCTTTTGCGAGAGTAACACGTGAACCTCGACTAAAGAATTATTACGATGCTGCAGAATCAAGTGGAGGAGAAGTTCCTCAATTTGAGGTTGATGTAAATGGAAATTACGATTTTACAAAACCACTTGTTAACCCAGAAACAATGAATAGCTATGAACTTGGAACTAGTTTCAATACTAGGAAACTGAATCTTTCTGCTAATTTGTTTTATATGATGTTCACTGATGAAATTGTTAAGAGTGGACAGTTAGATAGATTTGGTCAGGCTATTACTGGGAATATGGATGAAACAACTCACGCTGGTATAGAATTGAGCGGAACATATAAGTTAAACAAATACTTTGATATTTCCTTAAACGGGACTTATAGTCAGAACAGAATATCTGAAGGTTACTATTATAAAAAAGATGGCAACGAAGTTAATTTGAAAGATAATAGCATAAGTGGTTTTCCGGATATTACTGCCAATGGAATTATTAGATTTAATTACAATGGATTTTTCACTCAGCTTTGGCTTAAATATGTTGGTGAGTTTTATACTGATAATTTTGGAGATATTTCTGGAATAACAGATTACGATAATAAACTTGATGCTTACTTTATTTCGAATATCCTTTTAAGTTATCAATTTAAAGCAAAACCAATATTGAATAATGTGAAATTATTTCTTCAAGTAAATAATATTTTTGATAATTTGTACGCTGCATATGGAAGTGGAAAGGAATTCTTCCCAGCTGCAGAAAGAAATATAACTGTGGGGATAAAAGTAGAGCTTTAAGTAATAAATAGGAACGCGGATTGAACTGATTCAACGGATTGGTACAGATAAAACTTCATTTATTCTTATCCGTAAAATCCGTTTGATCTGCGTGCTATTTATTGAATCTAAATATAGACTTAATAATGAAATCTTGTATAATAATTGCAAATGGTGATTCTCCTAAAAGGGGAATTGTAAAGTACCTTCTGAAAAATGGAGTTGAAATAATCATTGCTGCGGATGGTGGTGCAAACTCTGCTTATAAATTAGGTATTGTTCCAAACTATATCATCGGAGATTTTGATTCAATCAAGCCAATAGTAAAAGAGTATTTCTCTGATAAATCTGAGATAATTAAGTATAATCGACAAGATGATACTGATGTAGAAAAGGCATTAAAATTCGCCATTGAAAAAAGATTTGAAACAGTATATTTACTTGGTGGTACTGGGGATAGGATGGATCATTCAATTTGTAATCTTGGAATAGTTCTAAAATACTATGACAGGATTAGAATTATTTTACTACACGGAAGAACAATACTTCATCCATATTCTAAAGATGTTACATTAAGCACAATTCCAAATGAAACAATCTCTTTGTATGCTTTTAATAATATAACAACAATTACATCGGAGGGGTTAAAGTATCCGCTCAGAAATACTACTCTCCGTTTTGGAGATAGTGAGAGCACAAGTAATATGGCATTATGCAATGAAGTTGAACTTAAAATAAAAGATGGGATTATTTTTGTAATTCGTGAATTAAAAGTGATGCGGAAAAATGGTCTCATTTTCAAATCTTGATTATATAATAATTTTTCTTTTTTTCTCAATAGTAGTCTTTCTTGGATTTATTCCAAAGCTAAAAAAGAATAGTGCAGATAGTTACTTGCTCTCCAATCGTAATGTTGGGTTGTTCCTATTTGTGTTAACCAATGTAGCAACTTGGTACGGAGGAATTCTCGGAGTAGGGGAGTTTACATTCCACTTTGGTTTACTTAGTTGGTTTACTCAAGGTTTGCCATATTATATTTTTGCAATTCTTTTTGCAATTCTTTTTGCTGGGAAAATTAGAAAGGCATCTCTTTTTACAATACCGGATAAACTAGAAGAAATCTTTGGGCATAAAGTTGGATTACTTTCTTCAATACTTGTATTTATTCTTGTCTCTCCAGCCCCATATTTATTGATGATTGCCTCACTTCTCAATTTGATCTTTGGAATAGATATTTTGCTGTCTCTCTTTATTGGAATATTTGTTTCTTCCGTTTATTTATTTCGAGGTGGATACAAAGCAAATATTTTAACTGATGCATTTCAGTTTTTTGTTATGTTTATTGGTTTTATTGCAATTGTATATGTTGCTTCAACGTCACTTGGTGGATTTAGTTTTCTCGAGACAAATCTTCCAGAAACTCATTTAACAATCTCTGGAGGTTCATCGCCAATCTTTATGCTGGTTTGGTTTTTAATTGCTCTCTGGACCTTTGCAGACCCCGGATTTCATCAACGCTGCTATTCGGCTGAGAGTGAAAGTATTGCAAAGTATGGAATAATCATTTCAGTTTTCTTCTGGATACTTTTTGATTTTCTTACAACGACAACTGGACTATACGCAAGGGCACTAATTCCAGATATGGAAAATGCTGTTCTCTCTTTTCCAATACTCGCTGAAGCCATTTTAGGTAGTGGACTTAAAGGCTTATTCTATGCAGCATTATTTGCAACTATATTGTCAACACTTAACAGTTTCCTTTTTTTAAGTGCCACTACATTTGGACGTGATTTTGTATTTAAATTAAAAAAGGAAGTAAACGATAATAATTTAATTAAATACACAAGAATTGGAATTGTAGTTTCTTCGTTAATTTCAGTTTTATTAGCTTATCAATTTAGCTCAGTTGTTGAAATATGGTACACAATTGGTAGTGTTGTTATTCCAGGAGTTGTGTTACTAATTATAAGTGCCTACACCGAGAGTTTAAGGATAAGCAATAAATATGCACTCATTGAGAGCTTGTTAGCAATATCTTCAAGTCTACTCTGGTTATTTATTCGTCCATATTTTGCAGACAATATAATCCTATCAGAAATAGAGCCGATGATTGTGGGAATGTTTGTTGCAGTTGTTGTCCATTTAGTAGGGATGATTGAGGATAAAAAGAAACTATAATACTTAATTGTTTAGCTGAATTGCAAAAGTGGGAAGCGTTCTCTATTTTAAAACAATAATTATAATAGAGAAGTTTAATAGAAAATAAATGAGATTTCCAATCAATATCATTTATAATGTAAAATAGTAGAGAGGCGAATAATGAGAAAAGATTTAGCAGGTGTTATACCAGACTGGAAAACAACTACTAATCGTTATGTGGGATTTATTGATATTATGGGGTTTAAGGATTTAGTAGCAAAATCAAATCACAAGTCAATATTAAAAATGATGAAGAAAGTAAGTTCTCTTAGGAAACTATATGCAAGTATAGATTGGGGTGACCAACCTAATCTTGTTCGGGCAACAACATATTCTGATAGCATTATTGTATACTCCAAAAATGCAAATAAGGACTCACTACATTCATTTGTTTGTACAGTCTCAGCTTTGACAGATGCTTTGATTACAGAAGGAATCCCACATAAAGGAGCAGTTGCATTTGGAATGAAGACGCTAGATATTAAAAACTCAATATTTTTTGGACAACCTTTAATTGACGCTTACCTTTTGCAAGAAGAATTATATTATTATGGAATAATTATTCATGGTACAGCCCAAAAAGGAATAGAAAGATATAATACTATTTTTGTTAGTAACTATTTCTGCCCACTAAAAAAGGGAAATACTAACCATTTAACAATTTATCCGATTCATGGAGATGCAACTGAGGGCGAAAAATATTATGAAAATAGTAAGTCTTTAGATAAAGCTTTAAAAAAAATGAGATATTCAACCTCAGGTAATATTAGAAAATATATCGATAATACAGAAGTATACTTAAAGTTTATTCGTGATAAAGGATAGTTGCTAAAAAAATATTCTCTACAAGGTAAAAACTAAACCTTTAGATGCTCTGAAATTTTGGTAATACCTCAGTTAAAATCTTAGAGTTACCCCAATAGTATTAAAAGTAAAATATGGATTAACTTTAATTCCAAAATATTCTGTATTCTCTTTGTCAAAATTTATAACAAAACTACCTACAAAATATCCAATTGCAGCACCTAGAAAAACATCTGAAGTCCAGTGTTGATTGTGATAAATTCTAGAGAGTCCAACCATCCCAGCTGAGCCGTACCAAAATATTTTCCAATAAAGATTGTCTATGTGATTAGCCATAACTGTAGAAACTGCAAATGCGGCAGTCGTATGTCCACTAGGAAGTGATTGATAAGTATTGTTCGATATAAATTGAAATGGTTGAAAGACGAGATGACTTTCGCCAGCGTTGGGTCTTCTTCTTCCCAAAGAAACCTTAAGAATTCCGGTAATTAATGTGGAATAGAATAATGCTTCAGTTGCTTGTAAGCCAAGTTTTCTAATTTTTTTATTTTTTGTAAATAAACCGTAACCATATATTGAAGCTGTAAAAAGTCCTGTATAGGGACTTCCATAAAACCTATCTAAGTTAAATATTTTATCATTAATATCTGTTTGATTGTTTTGAGAGAATGTTCTTACATTTTTATCAATTATAAAAAGTGATGCCGTTCCTCCAGCAACTATTCCAACTGTGTACCAATCATTTGTTGAAAATGAGAAAGGGGATTTTGCTAATCCAATTCCTAAATCAAAAAAATGCTCCATATCTCCAAGAAACGTTTTTCCAATACTATTGTTTGGTTTCTCTAGTTGAGCGGTAATATTATTTGTATTCACTAAGAGTAATAATGCTAATAGGGAAAAATATTTTATCATTTTTATCCAAAATTAAATTGCACTCTAAAGATAGTACTTTTCAAAAAAAAAGCCTTCCAACTGGAAGGCTTTGATAAAACTTGAAATTCTGTCTATAAACTAAAACTGAATTTTCTTCTCTGTTCGTTGTACATATTCGTATACAAATGAACTTGCAACAAATATTGATGAATAAGTTCCAACCAAGATTCCAAAAGTTAGTGCAAAAGCAAATCCTCTAAGAACATCACCACCAAAGATAAGTAGCACAGTAACAACAAAAAGAGTTGTTAAACTAGTAACAAGAGTTCTTCTCATCGTTTTGTTAATAGCACTATTCATATTATCCTTTAGCGGCGCAGTTTTATGAATTTTGATATTTTCTCTAACTCTATCAAATACAACCACGGTATCATTGATTGAATAACCAACAATAGTTAAGAATGCCGCAACAACACTAATTGAAATTTCTAAATTCAAACCTGGAATAACCCCATGTAGTAGTGCAAAAACACCAAGTGTGATAAACACATCGTGGAATAAAGCAACAACAGCACCACGTGCAAAAACAAATTTAAATCGGAATCCGAGATAAATTAAAATAGCAGCTAAAGCAAGAAGAACAGAAATAATTGAATCTTGTTTTAGTTCGCCACCAATTTTTGGACCAACATGATCCTCTTTTTGCACAACAAAATGGTTGTTTGGCATTTGGTTTCTCAATGCTCCTTCAATCCAATCAGCAATACCAACACGAATGATTAAATGGTTATCATCTAATCTACTAGTTTGGTATCCATCATGTTGTAGTTTTGCATCAACACTTTCAATTATTTTCATATCTACAAAATTAAAAGTAATTGATTTTGAGGTTGAATCAGAAATTGTTGGTTTAGCAGTTGGCTCAAATTTCATTATGGAACTTTGAATAGCACCAATAACTGTAGAATAAACTTCAGAAGGAACTTCTTGTAATTCAGTTCTAACTAAAATTCCTGATTCGCCACCAAATGTTTTAACTTCAATATTTCCAAGACCCAAAACTTCTAATTCAGTTCTAATATCAGTAATGTTAATTGGGTTGTCAAATTTTAACGCAATGTCTGTACCACCTTTGAAATCGATTCCAAGCTCGAGACCACGGAAGGCAAGACTTAATAATCCTAAAAGAATTAAGGTACCTGAAATAATATAGGCAATTTTTCTTTTAGAGATAAAATCAATATTTAGATTATCTAATATTCTCATTTTCTTAATTTTCTCCTTTAATTAACCTATATTTATTTTGTTGCCTTTTGCAACCATCATATCAAAAACTAATCTTGTTACAACAAAAGCACTGAATAAACTTGCTGCAATACCAATCATAAGTGTTAAAGCAAAACCTTGAATTGGACCTGCACCAAATTGGTAGAGGATAATTCCAATAAAGAATGTTGTAATGTTGGAATCAAGAATTGCCGAATATGAATTTGCATAACCACTTTCAACAGCTGCTTTTGGAGTTTTACCAGTTGTAAGTTCTTCTCTGATACGTTCAAAAATTAGAACGTTTGCATCCACTGCCATACCTATAGTAAGAATAATACCTGCAATACCGGGTAGTGTAAGTGTTGCATGGAAACCAGCAAGAATTCCTATAATTGTGATTATTGTAAAAAATAAAGCCAAGTCAGAAATAACTCCAGATTTTTTATAATAAAAAATCATAAAGAGTGCAACTAGGAATAATCCAATCATTGTTGAATTAAATCCTTGGTTAATTGAATCTTGACCAAGTGATGGTCCAACTGTTCTCTCTTCAATAATATCAACAGGAGCGGGTAAGGCACCAGCTTTAAGTACAATTTGAAGTAAGTTAGCTTCGTTCATATTACCCATACCATTAATAACTGAACGTCCACCAGGAATTTTTCCTTGAATGGTTGGAGCAGAATAGACTGCTGCATCAAGAACAATTGCACATCGTTTATTAATATTTGAACCAGTAATACGAGCCCATTCTCTAGCGCCTTCACTATTCATTTGCATAGTAACAATTGGTTCGGTTGTTTGTGGATCAATATTTGCATTTGCATCAACAATAACACCACCAGTAAGTTCAGCTTCTTTGTTCACCAAATAGAGCTTGAATATATTTACGCCTTCCGGTGTTGTAAATGGTTTTGCATCAAACAAAAATTCAACATTATCTGGAATAATATTTTTAACTTCAGGTCTTCTTAAATATGCAGAGACTTTATTTTTATTGCTTTCCTCCACAAATGCATCAGCAGATTGTTGGCCAAGTCTAGCTACATCAAAGAAAGGGTGTAGTCTTGCAAATTCGTCTTCCGATAAATCTTCAACGTTTGTTGAATCAGAAACTAGGGTAGAATCGCTTTCATCTCCAAATTGTGCTGCTAAAACTTCGTCAATTCTTTTCATAATAGGATATGTAAAGTCAGCTTCTTTAACTATTTTGAATTCAAGAAGAGCACTGCCTTGAAGTAAACGTTTTGCTTCTTCTTCTTTTGCAATACCTGGAAGTTCAACAATAATACGACGCGCGCCTTGTTGTTGAATACTTGGTTCAGAAACACCATATTGGTTAACTCTATTACTGATAATTTCTATTGCTCGAGTTACGGCATCAGCTTCTTGTTCTCTAAGACGTTCAATTATTTCATCATCATCTTCTCTAATTGAGCCAAAGTATCTACTTAGTCTTTTTCCAGAAGCTTTAATTTTAGTTGCTAAAATTGTAACAACCTCTTCATCCGAAAGTTCAGCTTCAGCCGAGGCGGACTTCAATAAAGCATTAAACTCATCATCTGGATTTTTAACAAGCTTCTCTATAAGCTTTGCAGTATTTACTTCCATAACTAAGTACATACCACCTTGAAGATCTAATCCTAATTTCATTCGTTTTTCTCTGTTCTCACGAATTGAAGGATCAGCCAACATTAAACTATCTTCTTTAAGAAGAAGCATGTCATTAAGCTGAGCTTCAGAAATTGTAGGATTAGATTTTTGTAAGTTTTCTGTCAGGATTGATAATTCCTGTTCGATTTTATTAGTGTTTTGAACATCAGCAAATGTAGGGAATAAGAGGTAAATGCTAAGAGCCAAAACTCCAATTATCATGAAAATTCTAAATCTAAATTCTTTCATTTTTCATCTTAAGTTTAGTTCAAAAAATTATTGAACAAAAAAGATTAGTATTTTAATCTTTTTTGTTTATTTAAAAATTAATCGCGTACAACCCAAGTCTTTACTGAAGCAGTAACATCAGCATGAACCTTGATTTTAACTTCATAAATTCCAAGGGCTTTAATAGGCTCTTCAATTTCAATTTTCCTATGGTCAATTTCGTAACCTTTCTCTGTAAGTGCATCTGAAATCATTTTAGTTGTAACTGCACCAAAGATTTTTTCATCTTCACCAACAGTTACAGGAATTGTAACAGATACTTTTTCAAGTTCACTGCTCAAGTTATTTGCAAGTTCTAAGCTTTTTGCATCTTTTTTAGCAACTTGTTTTTTCTCTTCTTCAAGGACTCTTAAATTACTATTATTAGCAACAAAAGCAATTTGTCTTGGGAAAAGGTAGTTTCTCGCGAAACCATCTTTAACATTTACAATATCACCAATTCTTCCGAGTTGGTTGAAATTCTTTCTTAATATAACTTTCATCTCTTCTCTCCTATTTAACTGCTTCTGAAATAAAAGGCATAATTGCTATTTGTCTTGCACGTTTAATAGCTCTAACTAATTCT
>Ga0164315_10000504_pt1 | contig 27158 bp, 28 predicted proteins | sample GuaBasSedimGuay6_FD_113737 | JGI IMG/M metagenome (GOLD analysis project Ga0164315, IMG submission 113737) | Subseafloor sediment microbial communities from Guaymas Basin, Gulf of California, Mexico - Guay6, Core 4569-2, 0-3 cm | ecosystem: Environmental > Aquatic > Marine > Hydrothermal vents... | reverse complement strand
GTGGGTTATTCAGAGCTTCCATAATAATAATTTTTGGTAAAAATTTAATTCAAATCAAACAATCTCTACCATTTTACAAAAAAACACTTGAAAAAGCAAAAAAAAAAAACGATAATAGAGGCATGTAGTAAGAAATTTACAAACCATTATTTATTTTAAAGGAATCTATCATGAAAAATGAACACAGAAAATTTAATATCATAAGCGGTATTTTGGTTTTATTGCCTTTTATATTCTTGTCAACTGGTTGTTTTGAGACAGAAGACGATGATATAGATTTAGATAAAAAAACATCTATTTCGCAAGATGACAGAACAGAAAACGATACAACAGATGACAGCAATACAAATGAAGATTCACCATCACTTGGTTTTGCAGCGGACATGCCAATGCAAAAGAAATCTTTGCCAGAAAGCCTCATTAAAGGAGAATGATTATGAAAAAATATACATACAATTTATTGGTTTTGACTTTTGTTTTTTTTGGTTTTGCTAATTCATATGCTCAGGATAAAGATGGTGCATTAGATAGAATAAAAGCAACCATAAAATTGGTTGAGACAAAACAGCACGATACAATGAGGTTTAAGTATATTTATAACCTTATGAAACCTTCAATCAATGAATATTGCAAGAATGAAACAAGTTTAGTTTGTGTTGTTCCAGCCAACACTATATCATACACAGTAACACAAGAACTCAGAGATATATATTTAGAGAATGGAGTGCCTGTTATGTTGTTACCACCACTTGATAGACAAATGAATGTAGCATCAAAAATTACCATTGAAAAATATAACCACACCTTAGATAAAATACAAGGCAATCCAAATTTTGATTATCTTGTGAAGTTTGAAGGTGCTAACCATAACACCATAGCAAGATATGATATAGCTGGTAAAAGGTTTATGTGGGAATTTAAACAGCAAAAAACAATAGTGCATCCAAGAGCTTTTAAAGAGACTTTTTTATGGCAAAAAGTTGATGATGTTGATGTTTTGCATTTTACGAACACAAGTGGCGATAATCATGCGATAGTGTGGATAAACCCAGGTAAGTTGACTGCAAATGCCTATATGCAGAAAAACTTAGTCAGGGTTTGGAGCAGAAATGCAGGTAAATTATTTAATATTACTCCATTTTCATACACCATTTATTCAACACTAAGAGCCGATAAAAATGGTGGGGTGGCAAAATCTAATCACAAATTATCCGTGGACAGTGTAGGAAAGTGGGAATACAAAGAAAAAGAAAAATTTGATCAAGATGGCAAAAGAATAGCAATGGGACGACAAAATGAAGACGGCTCATGGACATTTGATGTATCAGAAGACGGTTATGGTTTTGATGAAAACGATGCAGCAAATCCTATTGTAAATGTTAAAATAGCAGACACAATTTATCTTGCAGATGGCTCCCCTTTGAGTGCAGTTGAATCTTACAACATTGGAGTTGTGCCAAAAGATACAATTATTACAAACCTTGTCAATATCCAAGCAACAGGTAGTATTGTTGACAAAAATATGAATGAAGTAGTTGATGCCTCTGATGTTGTTTTGGAATACTTTGGTAGCAAACTTCACCTTGCTAATAAAAATTCTTCAACTGATACAGATAACTTAGATATTTATTATATAGACGATGATCAAAATGCTCAAAAACTAACTGGTATTTGGTTGGAGAGAGTTGAATAGATTATCATTTGATGTATAGAGTAGCACTAGGGCGGACGACTCTCATTTTGAAGTTGGCATCAATTATAACATGGTATCTGTGTTGGTGGTAGTTTTGCTGATTTTGATCTTTGGGGTGATGTTGTATGGATTCAATTACCTGATATTATTTGGCAGTATTCAGCATTTATTGAAATTGCTATTGTTATGCTTTTGTTTAAATTAGGCTCATCTAATAGAGCAAAATAACTATCACTTAAAACTTAACACAAAACTATGGCAGAAGAATACACCACAGAGACTCTGTCTGTTAGGGCAGGATATGACAGAACCCATCAAAAAGAACACAGCGAAGCATTGTTTTTAACCTCCTCTTTTATTTTTGATGACTGCCAAGAGGCATCTGATATTTTTTCAGGAAAAGCCTCTGGCAATATTTATTCGCGATTTACTAACCCTACGGTGGCATGTTTTGAAAAAAGATTAGCATTGATGGAGGGGGGCGAGTGTTGTGTTGCCACAGCAACTGGGATGAGTGCTATCTCTGTTTGTATCCAATCTTTGTTGAGTGCAGGTGATCATATAATCTCATCACAAAGTATATTTGGTTCGACAACTGTATTATTTGATTCTCATTTATCTCGTTTTGGGATTAAAACCTCCTATGTTGATTTAACGGATATTGAATCTTTTAAAAATGCCATTCAACCTACCACAAAAGTTATTTTTATTGAAAGTCCATCCAACCCCTTGATGGAAATTGGCAACATAAAATCTTTATCTGCTCTTGCCAAACAGCATAATATTTTACTCATAGTTGATAATTGTTTTGCCTCGCCTGCCCTTATGCAACCTATCAAACTCGGTGCCGATATTTCAATCCAATCTGCCACAAAATCCATCGACGGACACGGACGAATGTTAGGTGGTGCAATCATAGGCTCCAAAAAAATAGTAGGAGAACAGGTTTATCAATTTATAAAATCAAATGGCAGTAGTATGAGTGCATTTAATGCTTGGGTGTTTTTAAACGGCTTGGAGACTTTAAATCTAAGAATGCAAGAACACTCCAAAAGAGCATATGATTTAGCAAAATGGTTAGAAAAACAACCACAAGTGACAAAAGTTTACTATCCGTTTTTGAAATCTTTTGATCAATATGATCTGGCAAAAAAGCAACAGTCAGCAGGCGGGGCTATTTTATCGTTTGAAATAAAAGGAGGCAAAAAAGAGGCATGGGATTTAATTGATAACACAAAACTATTTTCAATTACCGCTAATCACGGCGACACCAAAAGCACAATTTGTCACCCTGCTACCACAACTCACAGCAAAATAAGTAAACAGATGCGAGAGAAGATAGGTATCAAAGATAATCTAATCAGAATCTCAACAGGGTTGGAGAGTTTGGTGGATATAAAAGCCGACCTTCATTTTTAAACTTGTAAATGACGATATTTTTTGATTTATATAAAAATATTTGTTAATATACTCTTTTTTTTTTACATAAAATTCAATAATAAATGACAAACATTAAAAGAAAGGCGCCACCCGGTGACTTTGCTATTTGGATTTTTATCTTTGCCGAGTTAAGTGTATTTGCGATTTTTTTTCTGGCATATGCTTTTGCCCGCTATAACAATGTTGAAATGTTCAATGAGTATCAGGCAACCTTAGATAAAACAGCCGGCATGATAAATACGATTGCTTTGTTAACAAGCAGTTTATTCGTGGCAATGGCAGTGCATTTTATGCAAAAAAATGAAATTAAAAAAACGACTTTTTACCTTTACCTATCCATAGTTATGGGCTTTATTTTTTTGGTCGTCAAGAGTTATGAATACTCTCATATTTTTGGCGAGGGCATCTCTCTTAGCACTAATTTATTTTATATGTTTTATATTTCTTTGACATTTTTTCACTTTATGCATGTTTTATTGGGAATGATAATTTTGTTGGCAGTTGCTGTTAAAAATCAACAAGGAGCATATTCATCAAGCAATATGGCAGGTTTAGAAACAGGAGCATCATATTGGCATATGGTGGATTTAGTTTGGGTAATTTTATTTCCTTTGGTATATATTATAAAATGAGTAATATCAAAACAACAACAGAAACAACACATAAAATTTATAGTTTACCGCTTTTAATAGGAATTTGGGTAGCATTAGTTTTTTTTACAGTTTTTACAACCTGGATAGGTGGTAGCGGTGTATTTGTCATCAGCACCATAATGTTAGTCATAATGGCGAATATCTTTTTTAAAAGTTATCTTATTATTGATTTTTTTATGGGTTTGCAACAGGTGGCTTTTATTTGGCGATTTTTAATGATATTTTATATTATTTTCGTCTGCTCTGGAATTGTGTTGGCATATTTTCTATGAACAATAACAATAAAAAAATTTATTACTTACCGCAAAAAAATGAGATTAAGCTTTTTGAATATGCCTACAAAAACCAATTACCGTTGTTGATAAAAGGTCCCACAGGCTGTGGTAAAACCCGTTTTATTGAATATATGGCACAAAAATTAAATCTACCCACCCATACCGTATCCTGTCATGATGATTTAACCGCAACAGATTTAGTTGGCAGATATTTAATTGGTGAGGGCAAAACAATCTGGCAAGATGGGCCGCTAACCTCGGCAGTTCGTAATGGCGGAATTTGTTATTTGGATGAAATAGTTGAAGCCAGAAAAGATACCACAGTTGTAATTCATCCATTATCAGACGACAGGCGAATTTTACCAATTGAAAGAACCGGTGAGACCTTAAAAGCCCCTGATAATTTTATGTTAGTTGTCTCTTATAATCCAGGTTATCAAAACTTGCTGAAAGGTTTGAAGCCCAGCACTCTGCAAAGATTTTTATCAATTACATTTTCATATTTAAAATCAAATGATGAGATTGAAGTTGTAATAGAAGAAACCGGAGCCAAAGAAATAACAGCTAAAAAATTAGTGTTGTTGGCAAATTCTTTTCGTTCACTCCAAGATTTTGACATAGCAGAGGGTGCCAGCACAAGATTAGTAGTTTATGCCGCCGCACTTATTGAGTCTGGTTTTAGCGAAGAAGAATCAATCCTATCTGCTATGGTAGAACCTCTCACAGACGATACAGATACGATTGATGCACTGATGGAGATAGTCAGAGCGACAATTTAGTAGAGGCTCCCAGATGATAATAAAATACCTGTATGCTGGCTCTTTTATAATTTTTATCATCGCTCTTATGATATTCATATATCTATCAGAATACCGCAATAATGACAAAAAATAATAATTTTTAAAGCCATAGATTTTATTTCCCAATAGTTTGAATAAGTTCAAGAATTGATAATCACCTTTTTTATTTATGTGATGCCATAAATAAAATTACACCATCTATTCTTTTATGTTGTCTGTAATATCGAATTTATCCAACTCTTTTTTGCTTTCTATAAACTTTTTATATTTACTCTTTGCTAAATTTACAATTTTTTGTTGTTCTTCTTTTGGAATATTAGGAATTGAAATAGTGCATAAATCATCAAATCTAAGTGATTGACGAACAGACCCAAAAGATCTGTCTTTAATGTTCTGTATTCCCTCTTGGCTTTTTAGATATAAGAAAATAAACTCTGGCAAAAAATTATCATTTGTTATTTTGAAAGTTGTATACATTTTACTAACCGCAACGATATTTTTTGTTAAATTGATACCCAAAGAACCTATATTTGCTCTTGAAGGGTTGTAAGCTATTGACTTTTTGTTAACAATTTTATAATCTTCATTTGTAGCAGAAGTAACTGACATAAAGTTATCCCCCCAGTAGTCCTCACCATCAATTATGCCATAAAAATCATGTTTTGTTATTGCAACCGTTTTATGTAATGAACTATTTTTAAGTTTCTCTTCTTCTAATATGCCCTTTAATAAAATATAGTTATTAGGAACTTCGTTAAAATATTTAAACCAAATAAATGAATAGTTTGTATTTTTTATAATATCCTCTGTTTTTATCAGCGATGTAGCATGGGAATTGTCAAAAATATATTCCTCAAAATCATTTATTTTGTCAGTAATCTTACGTCTTCTCTGTGTAAGGGTAAAGCCATCATTTTTAATCCTCGTATATTTTACTGTATTTATTTTCTGATTGTTAAACCCTTGCAAAACGAGAACTGACGCTTTGGCTTCTGTATATGGTAAAAATACACCTGAAGGAAAAGATATTATTTGTTTTAATAAATTATTTTCTACTAAATATTTTCTTAAATTCTTTAATTCCTTGTTATTAAGAATAGATTCAGGAACAATAATATATGCTCTTGCTGTTGGTTTTTTATTTAAAGAGTTTATTATGTGTTGTATGGATTGAGAATTTCCATTATCGCTTAAAAGAGAGTATAAATCTTTTGCTGTTCCTTCCAGATTAAAAGGAATGTTTGTTATTATTATATCAAACTTTTCTTTTATCGGGTTTAGTAAAGTATCTTGCTGTTTAATGTTACTATGTCCATCGCCTGCGAGTATCATATTCATCTTAGCAATTCGGGCATTTGATGATATTTCGCCACCATAAACAGTATTTTCTTTTAAGTCTTTTAAAACTGTTTCGGTTAAATAATCATTATTTTGTAAAGTATCTTTTATGTAATTGAATGTAGAGATTAAAATTCCTCCCGTTCCACAAAATGGGTCGTAAATTTTCTCCCCATATTTTGGGTTTGATAATTTTACGAGGAAATTAACAATATGTCTTGGTGTAAAATATTCTCCGAGATCGTTGTTTGAAGTGTTGTATTGCTGAATAAAATATTCAAAAGCATCACCTTTTATATCTGTTTTTATTCCACTTAAATTTAATTTATCTAATTTTTCAATTATCTGTTTAAGTGCAACTGTATCCTGAATTATTAATTTTGTAAATAAAGTTTCTTCTCCTTGTTTGTTAAAAGTTTTTTCTAAATGTGGTATAACCATGTCATTAATATAACTTAATAATTCATTCCCTTTTTTTAATTTATAACTTTCCCATTTTATATATTCTGGAATAGTTTCGGCTATAATATCATTTTCCTCTGATATTAATTTGAGAAATAAAAGATTTGAAAATTCAAAAAAACGCTCAATACCTTTCATTATCCCTGCTTTTCTCAATTTTTGATTTGTAAAAGCAAATACATTAATTAATTCTTCTTTTGAATTGATTGATATATCTTCGTCTATATAATTATTAGTATTAATAGATAAAAATTGTTTATAATAATCGAAATTTTCTATTCTATCTACTTCAATTCCGTTTTCAGTTAGTTCTTTTTCATTATCAACCCAATAACTTTTAACTTGAATACCATCAAAAAGAATAATTATTTTTGAGTTCAAAAGCTTTGCATAATTTAATGCTTGTTCCTTTGTTTTTGCCAAGTTCATATTTGGCTTTTTTGTTTCTATAATAATTTCAGGTGTAGTTGAATTATTGTCAAAATACAGACAAAAATCTGGCATAAGTCCTGATAATTTTTGCACTTCCTCTGCTGTTCTTGGTTTTTGATGATAAACATTTCTATTTTTATTTTGAAAATCTATTATCCAACCTTTTTTAGATAATTTTTGTTCAGTTAAATTTTCAATATCTCTTTCAATTGATTTTTTGTTTTGCATTTGTTTATTAATCCAAAAATTTAAAAAAATATGTTATCATATTGTTATGAATAATACAAATAATAATAAAAATTTTGAATTAGAGCAGAAAATATTACACGAGGGAATTGTAAATGCTCTGGGGATTACCACAGATAACTTGCAAATAGGAATCAAAGGCGACCCTTCAATTCGTGAAAGTGTATTCTCGCGTCCAAAATACAAATCTATCGTTGATGATATTTTACAACCCTTGGAGAAAAATTTAACAGAATTATTGTTAAATCGTGGCACATATCGAATTTTTATCGGTTTAAATAGTGGTGAGATAAGAACTAGCTCAGTTTTTGATCCAATGCGAGAGGAGATACACAGGGCAGAAAAACTAATCGATAACGAATATTTGGATCGCCATTATCCTCTTTGTGATTATGATAGCAAAATTGAAAATATATCCTTAATATATTCTTTTGTCCGCTCATTAAAATCTGTCAAAAATTTACCAGATTATTGGCAATCTATCATCAAAAAACGCAAAGAAAGCTGGCAACCGATCCAACGGACAAAAATTATCAAAATAATGAATGCTGTGACTCATCTACGAACCCAAGAGCAATTTTATTTAAGAAATATATCAATCAACATAATGCAATCTTTGATAAGAATGCAATTTAATTGTGATGGAACACAGGTTGTTAAAGCTGATGATTTTCAGGAATTTTTATCAATTAATTTTTAAGAGATCTTTGGATATACTGTCATTAAAAAACGACAAGTTATAAGATGAGACTTTTTCATAATTCTTGTCCCAATTTATAAAATAAATAGATTGCATATGCTTACAGCAAAAATTCGTCATCACGAGCGCGTATAGCGAAGAAATCCAAAAGATTTGCCAATTTTCCTCATTTTTGCTATACAAATCTACTATGCTTGCACATTCTCTAAACAGCACTTGAATTATGCAAAAGGTCTCAAGATATTAATAAAGCTTTGATTCCGAGGGACGGAGATCAATCAAAGGTTCCTTAATTTAAAAAATTATAAGCATTTAGGAATATTTGCATTGAGGGGGCATATTCTTGCCAATCTTGGGGGGCATATGAATTTTGTGCTGTTAAAAATACTCTTTCAGGATGGGGCATCATAATAGTTACTCTACCATCATCATTGCATAATCCTGTGATGCCTGCGGTTGAACCGTTTGGATTATACGGATATTTATCTGTTATTTGGTGATAATTATCAACATACTGCATAACAATATTTTCATTTTTTATTTCATTTTTGCTTTGATACCTGCCCTCACCGTGTGCTATTGCGATAGGGAAGATGCTACCTGCCATATTGTGTAATAGGGCACTATTATTTTCAGGGATTAAAACCTGTAAAAATCTGGCTTCAAACTGCTCAGATTTATTTGTGGTAAAATTATTAAAATGAGTAGCTCCTGGAATTATATCTTTTAATTTTGCCATCATCTGGGCACCATTGCAAACTCCCAATGATAATTTTTTGGTATCGGCGAAAAAATCAGTAAATTGTTGTTTTATATTTTTATGCTGTAAAATAGTATGAGCCCAGCCACCACCTGCTCCTAAAACATCGCCATATGAAAAACCACCGCAGGCGACGAGTGCATTAAATTCTTTTAAGTCAAATTTGCCCGATAATAAATCACTCATATGCACATCAATAGCAACAAAACCCGCTTGCATAAATGCCCCTGCCATCTCTGTTTGTCCGTTTACCCCCTGTTCTCGTAAAATAGCAATTTTTGGCTGTATTTTTTTGTTGATATAAAAATCTTGATAATTTTTATTAACATCAAAATTTAATTTAGGGCATAAACCTGGATTATTATTTGTTATATTTTTAAACTCTTCATCGGCACAAGAGGGGTTATCTCGTAATCTCTGCATATTATACGAGGTTATGGACCATGTTTTTTGCAAAACGAAGATATTTTTTTGGAATATTTTCTGGTTGTTGAGGTTGATATTTATATTAAAATTATTATTGATGGAACCGATTATAATAGCTGTTATATTATTATCTTTAAAAGCATTTAGTGTCTCTTGGGTGTCGCTATTATGAACTTGGATGACAGCACCAATTTCTTCGTTAAAAAAATATTCAAGAGCTTTTTTGTCCGTGTCTATGTTTATATCTAACCCCGTATGTCCTGCGAATGCCATCTCACAAATGGTTGTAATCAAACCGCCATCAGAGCGATCATGATAGGATAAAATCTTTTTTTGTTTTTTAAGGCCTGCCATAGTTTCTAAAAAAGACTTTAAAACTAATGGGTCTATATCTGGTGTTGTGTGGTTTTGCAAATCAATAGCTTGGGCTAATGCCGATCCTGCCATTGCATATTTGTTACCAAGATCAATAAAAATTAATTTTGAATCATAGTCTTTTTTCAGGGCAGGGGTGAGAGCAAGACGAACATCAGTTACTGCTGCAAAACTACTTATTATTAAAGATAGAGGAGCACGGATATTTTTATCATCCCACGAAGAGGACATTGACATCGAATCCTTACCAACTGGAATATTGATACCAAGAGCAGGGCAAAAACTCATCCCTATTTCACGGACGGCTTGATATAATTCGTAATCTTCACCTGCCGACCTTGCCGCACACATCCAGTTGGCACTCAGACTTACATCTTTTAATTTAAAATCAGCGGAACATAGATTCATAAGAGATTCAGCCACAGCAATTTTGGCAGATTTCACTCCATCATAAATTGCAAGATTTGCCCGTTCGCCAATTGCCATAGCCTCACCTGTCCATGACGATGGCTCCAAATCATCCATGGTGATGGCACAATCTGCGACAGGAATTTGATATTTTCCTACCATTTGATCTTGATAAACTAAACCTGTAATCGTTCTATCACCAATGGTAATTAAAAAACTTTTGGAGGCTACCGATGGCATCTGTAGAACTAAATTTAAAGCATCACTAAAATCTATATCAGGCAGAGGTTGTTGTTTTACTTGACGATTTATTTTAAGGCTTGTCCGTTGCATTTTCGGAGTATTGCCAAAAATAACATCCATGGGAATATCAATAGGATTATTATTAAACAATTCATCTTTTAATAATAAGTGTTGTTTTTTTGTGGCATCTCCTATGATGGCAAACGGACATCTCTCTCTTTGGCAAATCTTGGAAAACTTACCAATGTTTTCAAGTTTTATAGCAAGAACATATCTCTCTTGAGATTCATTGGACCAAATTTGTGCAGGAGTCATCGATATATCAGCACTATCAATGGCACGCAGATTAAAAGAGCCACCACGATTACAATCGGCGATAATTTCAGGAACAGCATTTGATAAACCACCTGCACCGACATCATGAATAGATTCAATGGGATTTTTATCACCCATAGAAGTGCAACTATCAATTACCTCTTGAGCTCTTCTTTGCATCTCAGGGTTGCCTCTTTGCACTGATGCATAATCCAAATCTTCACAACTGCTACCTGAATCCATCGACGATGCTGCTCCACCACCTAGTCCTATCAACATCGCAGGACCTCCGATAACAATTATTTTTGTGCCAGCAGTTATAATTTTTTTGTCAATATGGTTTTTGGCAATAGACCCTAGCCCTCCTGCGAGCATTATGGGTTTGTGATAACCATATATTATCTCACTATCGGTAAATTTAACTCTCTGACATAGGGTGCGAAAATAACCACACAAATTAGGGCGACCAAATTCGTTGTTAAAATGTGCAGATCCTATGGGTGCATCAAGCATAATTTGCAACGATGAGGAAATTGATGGTGGATAACCTAAATCATTGTCATTTTTTTCCCACACCTGAGGTAGGTTTGGAATATGTAGGTTTGATACTGAAAAACCACACAAACCTGCTTTGGGTTTGGCTCCTCGTCCTGTGGCTCCTTCATCACGAATCTCGCCACCTGATCCTGTTGCGGCCCCTGGATACGGTGATATTGCCGTGGGATGATTATGAGTTTCTACTTTAATTTGAATGGCAGATTTTACGATTATATTTTGATATTTTTTAGTTCTATGGTTGATATTTAACTTGTTGATTTGATAACCGTCAATGACGGCTGCATTATCATCATAGGCAGATAAAACAGAATTAGGGTGTAATTTATGGGTGTTTTTGATCATTGTGAATAATGATAAATTTTGCTTTTTTTTATCTATAATCCAACTTGAATTAAAAATTTTATGGCGACAGTGTTCTGAGTTCGCCTGAGAAAACATCATAAGCTCGACATCTGTGGGATTTCTGTTTAATTTTTGATAATTTTGGTATAAATAATCAATTTCATCGTTATTCAGGGCTAAACCAAATTGGCGATTAAAATCAGACAAGGCATCAGAACCTTCTGATAAGATATCTATATGGCTTAATGCACCACTTTTTTTATGATCAAATAAAGCAAAGCCATCTTGTAACTTATTATGAGGCTCTTGCATCATTTTATCAAACAAAAAAGGCTGTATTTTTTTTATATTTTGCTGATTTTTATTGAAGTAAAAAACAATTCCTCTCTCAATATTTTGGATTTGCTGAAAATCACAATTATGCAAAATATCGCAGGTTTTTGATGCCCAGGCAGTTATGGTGCCAAATCGAGGATAGATAAAAATTTGTTGATAATTCTTACTTTGGTGTATTTTGTTTTGAGCGTTTAAAATTAGTTGCAGCTTTTGCAAAGTTTTATCTGATAAATTATCATGGCTTTGCAAAATATAGACAAATTGACTTTGGATATAATCAATTTTAATATCTAATTTTTCAATGTCTTTGGTTAGTTTTTGCAGACGAAAATCTGATAAGGGGATATCACCAAAAAAAGAATAATTTACCATAAGATTTTTCAGTATTAAATCGCTTTAAATATTGGCAACTCCTGAATCAATGGCGGCCTGCTTGACGGCTTCTGCTACATATTCTAACAACCTAGGGTCAACAGGTTTAGGGATTATGTAGTTTTTACTAAATTCAATTTTCTCACCATCATAGGCGTCGATTACCTCTTGAGGCACAGGTTGTTTGGTGAGTTTTTGCAAGCCTAAAACGGCTGCTTTTTTCATCTGGATATTGATACATTTTGCCTTAGCATCTAATGCTCCTCTGAATATAAAAGGAAAACCTAAAACATTATTTACTTGGTTAGGGAAGTCTGATCTGCCGGTGCCTATGATTGCATCATCGCGAGCTTGTAATATTTTTTTAGGATGAATTTCAGGGTCTGGGTTCGATAAAGCAAAGATAACAGGTTCACTATTCATTGATTTTATCATCTGTTTATCAACTATGTCAGGGGCAGACAAACCTATCATAACATCTGATCCTACCATAGCATCTTTTAAGGTTGCATCATCTGTTTTTATGATAAATTTAGATTTATACTGATCTAAACCTGTGCGACCCTCTCTTATGACTCCGGTTCTATCTATCATCCTTATATTTTCTAATTTTGCTCCAAACTCCATAATCAAATTCATAGTAGAGATGGCAGCGGCTCCTGCACCTATACAAACTATTTTTACATCTTCTATTTTTTTGTTTTGTATCTCCAAAGCATTTAATAAACCTGCGACAGTTATTATTGCTGTGCCGTGTTGATCATCGTGAAAGACAGGAATATCAAGCTCATCAATTAATCTTTTTTCAATTTCAAAACAAGCGGGAGCTGCAATATCTTCGAGGTTTATGCCACCAAAAGTAGGGGATATATTCTTAACTGTTTTTATAAAATCTTCCGTATTAGCACTATTTATTTCAATATCAAAAACATCAATATGACCAAATTTTTTAAATAAAACTGCTTTGCCTTCCATAACAGGTTTTGAGGCAAGAGCTCCCAAATTTCCCAGCCCTAAAATGGCAGTCCCATCTGTTATAACAGCTACGAGATTTGCTTTGTTGGTATAAAGATTAGCCGTAGCAGGGTTATCGGCAATAGCCCGCACAGGCTCTGCTACTCCTGGAGTATAAGCTAACGATAAGTCTAATTGACTATCACAGGGTTTAGTTATAGTGGTTGATGTTTTGCCATAGGGTTTTTGTGAGTGATATAAGAGAGCATCCTCTTTTAGTTTGTTTTTATCACTTAGATCAAGAGCCATAATTTGTTCTCCAAAAAATTACTACATTAAAATTTAACGATTTCTCTTTTTTATTTTACGAATACTTTCTATCTGGGCTATGGCTTGAATAAGTTCTGTTTTAGCCTTCGCATATTCAAAATCTGATTGTTTGTTGTCAATGGCACTCTGTGCTTGCTCTTTTGCCCGCATGGCAGCGGCTTCGTCAAGGTCCTGGGCACGGATAGCGGTATCTGATAAAATTGTTACTATGTTTGGTTGAATTTCTAAAATCCCTCCTGATACAAAGATGTTTTTCTCTTCTTTGTTATCTGCTTGAATACGAACCATTCCTGGTTTTAATGTTGTTAACAGTGGTGCATGTCGCGGCATTATACCAATTTCTCCATCGACAGCAGGAGCAAATACCATGGTTGCCAAACCTGAAAAAATACTATCAGATGCACTTACAATATCAAGATGAAAGCTCATGCTCATGATGAGACCCTTACATAAATTAAGTGCTGTTTAGAGAATACAAAAAATAGTGCATTTTTACAGCAAAAATGAGGAAAATAACTTGTTATTTGACAAGTTTTTACTGTGTAAATTGTGCTTAATTTATGTAAAAATCTCACAATCTAAATCTCTTTTGCTCGCTCAACAGCATCGTCGATTGAGCCTATCATATAAAATGCCTGCTCTGGTAAATTATCATATTCTCCCCGAACTATTCCTGAAAAGCCACGAATTGTGTCGGCAAGACTTACATATTTACCCTTAGAGCCTGTAAAAACTTCGGCTACAAAAAATGGTTGTGATAGATATTTTTGAATTTTACGAGCCCTGGAGACAATTTGTTTGTCTTCGTCTGATAATTCGTCCATACCAAGAATTGCGATAATATCTTTGAGTTCTTTATATCTTTGCAAAATATTCTGCACGTCACGGGCGGTATCATAATGCTCTTGTCCTACCACCTGTGGGTCTAATTGGCGAGAGGTGGAATCAAGTGGATCAACAGCTGGATAAATACCCAACTCTGATATTTGTCTTGATAGGACAACTGTGGCATCTAAATGAGCAAAGGTGGTCGCAGGAGATGGGTCGGTTAAATCATCCGCCGGCACATATACCGCTTGAATTGAAGTAATAGAGCCTGTTTTAGTGGAAGTAATCCTCTCTTGCAATGTTCCCATTTCTTCGGCGAGAGTTGGTTGATAACCCACAGCTGATGGCATTCTACCAAGTAGGGCGGATACTTCTGTGCCTGCTAAGGTATACCTATAAATGTTGTCAATAAATAATAAAACATCACGGCCTTCATCACGAAAATTCTCGGCGATGGTAAGCCCTGTTAAAGCGACACGTAAGCGGTTACCAGGTGGCTCGTTCATTTGTCCATAAACCAGCGATACCTTATCTAAAACATCAGAATCTTTCATTTCATGGTAAAAATCATTGCCCTCACGAGTTCTCTCACCGACTCCTGCAAAAACTGAATATCCGCTGTGTTCTATGGCAATATTACGGATAAGCTCCATCATATTAACAGTTTTACCAACACCTGCACCACCGAATAAACCTACCTTGCCACCCTTGGCAAAAGGGCATAATAAATCAATTACTTTGATACCTGTTTCTAATAGTTCTGTGCCAGATGATTGGTCAGCATAGGATGGAGCTGCGGCATGAATTGGTTTGCGTTTATCGGTTTTAATCTCACCTACCTGATCAATTGGGTTGCCCAAAACATCCATAATACGACCGAGGGTGGCAGTGCCGACAGGAACACTAATGGGGACACCCGTGTTTGTAACGGACATTTGTCGCTTTAAGCCCTCGGTAGGACCCATAGCAATAGTGCGGACTATGCCATCGCCTAACTGTCCTTGCACTTCTAAGACAATATTGTTCTCATCAATGATAAGAGCATCATAGATTCCAGGGATGTTTTCAATGAGAAATTTCACATCAACGACGGCTCCGATAATTTGTAATATTTTTCCTGATTCCATTATTTTATTTCTCCTTATAAAATTAATTTTTTATACTGCGGCGGCACCTGCCACAATCTCTGATAATTCTTGGGTGATAGCAGCTTGCCGTGCTTTGTTATAAACTAACTCCAAATCACTGATTAAATCACCTGCATTATCTGTGGCAGATTTCATAGCCACCATCCGAGCAGACATCTCACAAGATATGTTTTCAATCAATGCTTGATAAACTATTGATTCTATGTATCTTGTCATGGTAATATTTAAAATGCTCTTGGCATCTGGTTCATAGATATAATCCCAGTAATGCTTGAATTCTTTATCGTTACTTTGTTTGATTGGCAATAATTGTAAAACTTCTGGCTTTTGAGTCATTGAATTGACAAAGGTATTTTTGACAAGTAACACTTTATTCACCTCACCTTTTAAATAAGCATCAGTCTGATTTTTTACGACCCCTATGATATCTTCAATCACAGGAGAATCACCAAGATTCTGAACACAAGAGGATAAATTAGCGGTAAATTTTTTAAAAAAATTCAGAGATTTTTTACCGATTAAACTAAAATTAGGCTGAGAATCCTTATCAATATGGTTAATGGCTTCTTTGAATAGGTTGATATTCAAACCACCACATAGACCTCTATCTGTTGAGATTATTATATAACCTGATTTTTTGGTTGATTTTGGTTGTTTTGATAAAAAAGGATGATGGTATTCTGGATGAGATGCCGCCAGATGACCTACTACCTGCATGATTTTTTTGGCATATGGGCGAGTGGCTAACATTTTATCTTGTGCTTTACGCATCTTGCTCGCCGCTACCATCTCCATAGCTTTGGTTATTTTTTGAGTGTTTTTAATACTCTTTATTTGGGTTCTAATCTCTTTGGCGTTTGACATTTTTTTGTTTTACCAGGCCCCTTTTTCTTTGAAGTCTGTAACAATCTTTGTCAAAGAGCCTTCAATTTTATCATTATAATCGCCGTCTTCATCAATTTGTTTGATAAGATCAGCATAATTTGTTTTAGCAAACGATATTAGTGCAGCCTCAAACGGCACAATTCTATTAACTTCAATGTCATCGAAGTATCCCTTACTGACAGCAAACAAAGAAATTGCCATCTGCCCTATACTAAGTGGGCTATATTGCTTTTGTTTCATAAGCTCTGTGACCCGCACTCCACGCTCTAATTGCTTGCGAGTTGTCTCATCCAAATCTGAGGCAAACTGGGCAAAAGCTGCTAATTCCCGATACTGTGCTAAGGCAAGACGCACACCACCCCCTAAGTTTTTAATTATTTTGGTCTGGGCAGCACCACCGACACGAGAGACAGATAAACCTGCATTGATAGCAGGGCGAATGCCTGCATTAAATAAATCTGTTTCTAAAAATATTTGACCGTCAGTTATCGAGATTACATTAGTTGGCACAAAAGCCGAGACATCTCCTGCTTGGGTTTCAATAATAGGTAGGGCAGTTAATGAGCCTGTTTTTCCTTTGACCACACCTTTGGTGTGTTTTTCGACATAATCAGGATTTACCCGAGATGCTCTCTCTAACAAACGAGAGTGCAGATAAAATACATCGCCTGGATATGCCTCACGCCCTGGTGGGCGACGAAGCAACAGAGAAACTTGACGATAAGCCCAAGCTTGTTTGGTTAAATCATCATAAATAATCAAAGCATCTTCGCCTTTATCACGAAAATACTCACCCATTGTGCATCCTGAATAAGGTGCGATATATTGTAAAGCTGCGGATTCTGAGGCGGAGGCTGCCACGACTATCGTATTGTCCATAGCCCCATGCTCGGTTAGTTTTTCAACAACATTAGCAATTGAGCTTTGTTTTTGACCGATAGCAACATAAATACATTTAATGCCAGAGTTTTTTTGGTTAATTATCATATCAACAGCAACGGCTGTTTTGCCGGTTTGCCTGTCTCCTATGATAAGCTCGCGTTGACCACGACCGATAGGCACCATAGAATCAATTGATTTTAAGCCAGATTGCACCGGTTGATCCACTGATTGACGTTCAATGACACCTGGTGCAATTTTTTCAATAGGGGAAGTGCCTTTTGTTTTTATCTCACCCTTGCCATCAATGGGCTCACCTAGGGAATTTACAACTCTGCCTAAAAGAGTCTCACCTACGGGAACTTCTAATATTTTGCCAGTGCATTGCACCTCATCACCCTCTTTCATATGGCGATAAGATCCTAAAACCACAGCACCCACAGAATCTTGTTCTAAGTTGAGTGCCATCGCATAGACGTTTCCAGGACATAATATCATCTCTCCTGACATAACATCAGATAGGCCATTGATACGGATAATGCCATCACTTAGGCTCACAATTGTGCCAACTGTTGTCTGTTGTGTTGTGCCGTCAAAATTTTGGATTTTATCCTTGATTAAGTCACTAATTTCAGATGGATTGAGAAGCATATATTTTATACCTTAGATTAAAATGTAAGTTTGTTTGACAATTGTTGTAATTGTCCCAATATTGAGCCGTCGATAACATGGTCTCCGATATGGATAACTGCACCGCCTATCAACTCTTCTTTTATTTGCACGTTTACAATGCAATTTTTGCCAATTTTTTTATCAAGGACTTTTTTGATGTTTGCAAGCTCTGTTTCTGATAAAGCAAAAGCACTTTGAATAAGAATGTTTTGAATGTTTTTATTATTATTTAAGATGTTTTTATAGGTTTTGGCAATAATACCTATTATATTTACTCTTTTATTGTTAAAAATTAACTTTAAAAAATTTAGATGTTCTTTGTTGTTGATATTTAAAGCCTTGGTTATAATGTCAATTTTTATCGCTTTATTGATGATGACAGCAGACATTAAATTACAAATTAAAGGCATTAACAAAAGTTTTGTTAAATCATTTAAAAAATTATCCCACTGCACTGCATCATCTTCGTTTTTAATCAAAGATGAGATGGCTGTGGCATAGGGGGCTGCTATGGAGTTTTCATTCATATTTGTTTAATTAGTTTATCAAAAATATTATTATGAGATTTGCCATCTATTTCTTTTTTTAAGATTTTACCAGCAGCGAGAATGGATAGTTTTGCAATCTGCTCTCTTAGTTTTTGCCGGGCTTTTAAGGTTTCCATTTTTATCTCATCCATAGCGACAAGTTTTACTTTTTCAGCCTCTTTTTTGGCAGTTTTTTTGGCCTGCTCGATAATGCTTGATGAGTTTTTCTGGGCGACTGCTAAGATCTCGGTTGCCTGTTGTTTGGCTTGCCTTATCTTTAAAGTGGCATCACGGGTGGCAAGCTCGCCATCCTGGATACTTTTTTCAGCAGCAGCTAAGCCTTCCTGGATAGTTTTTTTACGATCTTTGAGAGCTTGCATTATCGGCGGCCACACATATTTCATACAAAACCAGGCAAACATAAAGAATGCGATAGCTTGTCCTAATAGGGTTGCGTTAATATTCACGGTATTATTCTACTTTTTAAATTATAATGCGAACAACATATAAAAAGCTATACCCACAGCGATCATCGGCACCGCATCAACCAGTCCCATAACAACGAACATTTGGGTTCTAAGCATCGGGATAAGTTCTGGTTGGCGAGCGGCTCCATCTAAAAATTTTGAACCTAATATTCCGATTCCAACGGCGGCTCCCAATGCTCCAAGACCCATTAAAATAGCGCCTGCAACATAAATCATAGCTTGTGCTTCTGTCATAATCTTACTCCAAAAAAATTAAAAAAATCAATGCTCACTTTCGTGAGCCATACTCAAATAAACAATAGTTAAAGTCATAAAAATAAAAGCCTGTAAAACGACAATTAAAATATGAAAAATCGCCCAAGGTAAAGATAGTGTCCATTGTGCCCAAAAAGGCAAGAGGGCGATTAGAATAAAAATCATTTCACCTGCATAGAGATTGCCGAACAATCTTAGCCCCAGCGATATAGGTTTAGCGATTAGATTTACTCCCTCTAAAAATAAATTAAAAGGCAACATCCATTTGCCAAAAGGGTGCAATGTAAGCTCGCCTGCAAAACCTCCGAGTCCTTTGATTTTGATGCTATAATACAATATCAAAAAGAAAACAGAAAATGCCATCCCCAAGGTAATATTAGGGTCAGTTGTTGGTACAATTTTTAAATATGGTGCTCCGAGTAAATGGGCTATTTGGGGGATAAAATCAACTGGCACCAAGTCCATCAAGTTCATCAATAAAATCCACATAAAAACCGTTAAGGATAAAGGAGCAATTAGCGTATTTTTGGCTTTAAAAGATTCCTTGACGGTATTTTCAATAAATTCTACCACCCATTCAACAAAATTTAAAACTCCATGAGGCACACCTGCATGAGCCTTTCTGGCAACAAAGTAAAAAAATGCAGAAAATATTATTCCCAAAAGAATAGAAAAACCCAAGGTATCAAGATGTAATACCCAAAAGCCCATTTCACCTGCATCAGCCGTAGATTTTGCAATATCCCAACTACCATCTGCTCTTTGTCCGACGGCAAGATTTGTTAAGTGGTGTTTTATGTATTCAGATGTCGTAAGAGTTTCGGTACTCATCTTTTAAAATTTAATATTATAGCAAAATTAAAAAGTGCATATGATAACATAATCTGTAAAATATTCAATAAAAAAATATAAAATCCAATTGATAATAAAAAAATTAACAAGCCTAACTTAACCATACCATTAAAATATAAACTAATAATTGATAAATTAGATTTTTTAATTAACAAAAAACTTATCAAATTGATTATAATAGCAACAATGCATCCATAAATTATAGAAAATATAAACAGCAATTTGAATTTATGGCATAAAAAAAGTTAATTATTATATAAAATTATTATCTAAAAATACAAAAAATTTTCAAAAAATGAACATATGTCTGATAACGGCTCTACCATTTGAGGCCAAAAATTTAATAAAAATGCTTAATTTACAACAAGTTAAGTTTTTATTGCCCTTGTATCAAAAAGATAATATAACACTTTGTATCACAGGTGCCGGTAAAATAAAAATGCAAAAAGCGATGAAATTATTAACAAAAACAATATCAGCACCAACCTGGTGGATAAATTTTGGTATTGCTGGATCTAAAAATCAAAACTTAGGAGATGTTTTTGCAATAGATAAGATTATCAACAAACCCTATGATACAAAGCTACCACATATTATATCGGATCTACCTGCTTATAATCTTATAACAACCGACAAACCGACAACAATATACCAAAGAGATGATGTTATCTATGATATGGAAGCTTTATATTTTTATCAAGCAATTAGTAATAACAACCAAAACCAAAAAGACATAATTAGTATTTTTAAAATCATAAGTGATAACGAGAAGAACCCCATTCAAACTCTTAACAAAAACAAAGCACTGGGTTTAATCAAAAAAAGCGCTCAAAAAATAGTAACTATAATCGAGACCTTTGCATAAACTCAGTAATTGTGTGTCGCGGCACTGAATCCATCTATGATGGATGTTGAATCAAGTTTAGTATATGACGGACTTTGTGGAAGTATAATGGGCTTTATGTTTCCATATGACAAGTTGTGGGATTTAGTGTGACGACTTTGGTTTTTTATTCAAGTATTTTGTCTTCGTTATCAATAACTAATTCAGGAGGTAACTCCAAAGCACGGCCTGTTGTGGCTTTTTTGTAGGCTACATCAGGGTCATCGTCTGATGCAAACCAAGAGCAAGACATAAGAGACATTAAAAAAAAAGAAATTAAAAATATTTTTGTGGTTTTCATGATGAGGCCTTTGCATGAATTAATTGCTGTTTAGAGAATGCAGAAAATAGTGCATTTTTATAGCAAAAATAAGGAAAATGGCAAGTCCTTTGGAGTCCCTCACTTCGTTCGTGATGATAAATTTTTGCTATGAAAAGGCACATTTTGTTTATTTTATAAACAGCAATTAATTCATACAAAGAACTCATAAAATAACTCCTGCTTCTGTCATGGCATCTAATAGTGGTTGGTGTAGATGAGTACTCAATGGAGTAAGAGGTAGACGGATACCATTATCAATCATTCCCATTTTGTGCAATGCCCATTTAACAGGGATAGGGTTGCTTTGAGTAAATAGATTTTTGTGTAGATTTATCATCGAATCATTTAATATTTTTGTTTGTTTGTTGTCCCCTATCAAAGCAGATTTACACATTCTACTCATAAGGGCAGGAACTATATTAGCCGTGACAGATATATTTCCCACAGCACCGCTTAAAATTGCATCAGCAGCTGATCCATCATCTCCTGAATAAATAACAAAATCATCAGAGCATATTTTTAAAATATCTTTAATTCTATTTATATCACCTGTTGCTTCTTTGATGGCAACTATATTTTTTATTTGCGATAATCTCGCCGCAGTTTTTGTCTCCATATCAACTGCGGTTCTGCCTGGCACATTATAAAGAATAATCGGAACATCAACTTTTTCTGCGATGGTTTTATAGTGCAAATATATTCCCTCTTGGGTAGGTTTATTGTAATATGGCACAACCAACAAACAGGCATCAACTCCTGATTCATAGGCATTTTTTGTAAGCTCATATGCCTCTGTGGTAGAGTTTGCTCCGGTACCTGCGATAACTGGAATACGGCCTGCTACTTTTTTGATAAAATATTTTATTAAAGAGTTATGCTCTAAAAAACTCAAAGTAGCAGATTCTCCCGTGGATCCTATGGCAACTATAGCATCTGTGCTGTTTTTTATATGAAACTCAATTAGACTATCAAGAGATTGATAATCAATTTGACCGTCATCTAACATAGGAGTTACAATTGCGACCATACTACCTCTTATATTTATCATAATTCTTTACCCTTTTTATTTTTTTGCAAAAGATTTTGTTTTGTTGGCAAAATCAGTTGGCTGTTTTTGGGAAACTTTTTTGACTATCTTTTGGTTGGATTTGTTTTTATTTGGATCCGCCAACGGTGTTTTCTTCTGCACCTGTGCTGGTTGAACTACTGGTGTTTTTTTCTGCACCTGTGCTGGTTGAACTACTGGTGTTTTTTTCTGCACCTGTGCTGGTTGAACTACTGGTGTTTTTTTCTGCACCTGTGTTTTTGGTTGCACTTTATTTTGGGTCTTGTTGCTGTTTGGTTTGTGGTTATTATATTTGTTGCGTGCCCTATAATCAGGACGTCGATAATTTTTTTTATACGATTTTTTATGCGGCTTTTTGTTGTTATTTTCGTTGTCATTTTTTGCAGAAGAAAATATGCTAAACAATTTTTCAAAAAAACCTTTTTTATTTTTGGTTATCCTTGGTGTTGATTTTGGAATAATTGTTTTTGGTTCAACATTTAAAATGGCAGCTTTTTCTGATTTTATTTCATTTGTTTGTTCTGGGATGTATGGATTATCAATAAAAGTCTCTAATTCATAACTATGATTATTGTGAGATTCGTGTAAATAATCATTTATTTTTACTCTTTCTATTTGGTAGTGTGGAGTTTCTAACTGTGGGCTTGGAATAACTAAGAGGTTAATATGAGAATTTTTTTCAATACTGTCAAGACTGCTTCTTTTTTCATTTAAAATATAAGTAGCAACATTAACAGGCAGGGTCACAATTACCCTTTTTGTATTTTCTTTTAAGGCTTCTTCTTCTACCATTCTGATAATCGTAAGCGATAAAGAATCAACACTACGAATCGTTCCTGTGCCAACACAACGAGGGCAAGTTTGCATCGAGCTTTCAGCTAAGGCAGGGCTCAGTCTTTGTCGTGACATCTCCATAAGACCAAAACGAGATATTTTGCCAATCTGCACACGTGCTCTATCACGGCGAACAGCAATCCGCATTCTATCCTCTAATTGTTTCTGGTTTTGTCGAGATGACATATCGATAAAGTCAATTACTAATAAACCACCGAGATCTCGTAGTCTCATTTGGCGAGCAATCTCATCGGCTGCCTCTAAATTAGTGTTGACAGCCGTTTCTTCGATATCAGCTCCTTTATTTGCACGAGCGGAGTTGATATCAATAGAAATCATAGCTTCGGTATGATCTATTACAATTTCTCCACCTGATGGCAAAACAACCTCACGCGAGAATGCAGTTTCAATTTGTGATTCTAATTGAAAACGATTAAAAAGAGGGGTCTTATCGGTATAATATTTAATTTTTTTAAGGTTATTCGGCATTGTTTTTTTAACGAAACTCTTAGCCTCTTCATAGATGCTTTTATCATCAATTAGAATCTCACTAATATTATCATGAAAATTATCCCTTAGAGTTTTGATGATAATATCAGATTCTTTGTAAATTAAAAATGCCTTATCTTGGTTCTCAATAGATTTTTTAATTGAATTGTAGATTTGGACTTGATAGTCTAAGTCCCATTGTAATTCTTCGGCGCTACGACCTAATCCTGCTGTGCGGATAATTACCCCCATTTCTTTGGGAACTTTTACATCATTTAGGGTTTGACGTAATATCTTGCGCTCTTCATTGTTTATCTTGCGAGAAATTCCTGATGACTTGGGGTTCAGAGGTTTTAAGACTAAAAATCTTCCCGCTAAACTTATATCTGTGGTAAGTGCTGCTCCTTTATTGCCTCGCTCTTCTTTCTCCACCTGGACTATTATTTTTTGACCATCAGATAGATACTCGTTAACTGGCATGGGAGACCCATCTTTGGATGTTTTGTCGATAGTTTTGGCTACTTCACGAAATGGTAAAAACCCATGTCTTTCTGTGCCGTAGTTGATAAAACATGCCTCGAGAGAGTTTTCAACTCTACCTACAATACCTTGATAAATATTAGATTTAAGTGATTGTTTGTGGCGGTTTTCTATGCTAAGATTGATTAAATTTTGCCCATTAACAGCTGCTATCCGCAACTCTTCTTTTTGAGTTGCATTGATTAGTATTCTGATCATTGAATCTTAATTCCCGGTTAGAATATTCAACATTATTTTTGTAAAACATACTGAATTTTGCTTGTTTTAAGTTGCCTGTATTATCCTAAAAATTTGCACCACTATGGGATGTTATTGTTAGGAGCATAATAAAAATAAAAACACTATTGGATATTCCTATAAATTCCACATATAAAAAAAGCTTGTAATAGCAATTTATATATATAAAACTTATTTTTTATTTGTTATGCATCTATGTGTTGCTGCAATCTTGATGCACGCTCATGTTTTGGTTGCTTCTGTATTTTAGTAAAGATGCACAAAAAATTATTTTATTTTGGCCTCTTTGTATGTAACATGTTTGCGAATGACAGGGTCAAATTTTTTGATTTCCATTTTTTGTGTCATTGTTCTTTTGTTTTTTGTTGTGGTATAAAAATGTCCTGTTTTAGCAGATGAGACTAGTTTTATTTTATCACGCATAATTTTTCTCCTTTTTTGTTATATCTGTTAACACGGTATCAATTCCTTTTTTGTCTATAATGCGCATTCCTTTGGCAGATACTCTTAATTTAACGAATTTATTTAAACTTTCTACCCAAAATCTATGGGTATGTAAATTTGGTAAAAACCTTCTTTTTGTTTTGTTGTGAGCATGGGATACATTGTTTCCACTTGCAGGCTTTTTCCCTGTGACTTGACATATTCTTGGCATTTTGCTGAATCCTGATTAAAAAAAGGGTATAGTATATGTTTTTTATTGCAATGTCAAATTTTTTATTATGGATAAAATATTTATAACAGATTTAAAAGTAAAAACAATTATTGGAATCTATGAGAGCGAGCGCCATGATAAGCAACAAATATCAATAGATTTGGCAATAAGTTTTGATGCAAAAAGTGCAGCTAAAACTGATAACATACAATCCACCATAGATTATAATCAAATATCAAACAAGATTCATAGTTTTGTAAGTAAAAGTAATTTTGCTTTAATAGAGACTTTGGCAGAGAGTATTGCAGAAATTATTATATTAGAAAATGCTGCGAAAAAAGTTAAAGTTTGCGTGCATAAATTAGATGTTGTTGATAATGTTCGCGATGTAGGAGTCAGAATTACCAGAAAAAGCATGAATTTAATTTTTTTAAGCATAGGCAGCAACATAAACCCCCATAAAAACATTAACAAAGCCTATAAATTTTTAAAAAATGAATTCAACAAGATTAGGGTATCACCTGAATATAAGAATCCTGCAATTGGCTTCACAGGTGATGATTTTATAAACTCAGTTGTCCGAATTAAATCTTGCAAATCTGCAAAAAAAGTTTATAAAAAGATAAAAAAAATTGAAAAAAAAATACTCAAACAAAATAAAAATAAAAAATTAACTTCAAGATTAATAGATATAGATATATTAACCTATAATCAAATGGTAGTAAAGAATAAAAAATTCATCATTCCAAGATCAGATATAACAAAATATGCTCATGTATTGAAGCCCTTATCAGATATAGCTCCGCAAGAAATTCATCCTATTTTGCAACAAACATATAAATCTCTATGGAAAAATAATGTAAAATTTCATACACAAAGATTAGATTTGCTTGATGCTTTTAGATAAAAACAATTAAAATGAGACCTTTGCATAATTCAAGTGCTGTTTAGGGAGGACAAAAAATAGTGTATTTTGGGTGTTTTATAAATTGTGCTTGAATTATGCAAAGGTCTCAAAATATATTGCCTTTTATAAAAAAATCACTTTATAACGAATTATCTATATTGTGTTGGATGTCTTTAATGGTATCACTAACGTCTTTTATGTTCTGTTCTTTTTGCATGCAGTCTAATAATTCACTAACCACATTGAGGGCGGCAATAGTAGCAATTTCATCTGTGCTAATAGAGTTGTTGAGAGATTTTAACTCTATCATTTTGTCATTAAGATACGATGCTGACTTTAAAAGTTGATCTTTCTGGTCGTCAGGACATTTAAGGCGATATTTTTTGTCTAATATTTTAATGTCAATTCTTGGTGTTTCAGTCATTGCTGTATTCCATATCTCGAAGCCTTTTTAATGTTTCTGATATTTTTTGACGAGCCTTATCGTTAGCTTTCAAGGTTGCTAACCGCTCATCATGCATTTTATTTTTCAGGCTTTTTAATAGTCTGTTATCTTTTTTTAACATCTCGTTGCTTGTTATTAATTCATTAACAGCAGACTCTAAATTCTTGACCTGATTTGATATTGTAGTATCTATTGAATCCATAAAAAATGCTTATTATTATAAAGTCGTTTATTATAGATTAAAACAAACTAAAATGCAAAATTAATTATAGAATAAAAATAATTTAAAAAAATATTGACATTTAAAAAAAAACATCATATAATAGCGAGTTTTGCTTTTTAGTGGTATGTGAATTTTATCGGAGGGGTTCCCGAGCGGTCAAAGGGGGCAGACTGTAAATCTGTTGGCTTAGCCTTCGGAGGTTCGAATCCTCCCCCCTCCACCATACTATTGGCATTAAATTTAAAATTAGTTTAGCGGGCGTCGTATAAAGGCTATTACCTCAGCCTTCCAAGCTGATGATATGGGTTCGATTCCCATCGTCCGCTCCAGTATTTTATATGATTATGCCCATATAGCTCAGGGGTAGAGCACTTCCTTGGTAAGGAAGAGGTCTCCGGTTCAATTCCGGATATGGGCTTTTGTAGTTCATAGATGAAATTTTTAATTAACAAAATTAGAAGTCTAATAACAACAAAACTTGTTAAACTTCTAATTTTGTTAATGCAACACAACAAAAGGTAAACTAAAATGGCAAAAGAAAAATTTGAGCGAACTAAACCTCATG
>Ga0164315_10000503_pt1 | contig 27224 bp, 21 predicted proteins | sample GuaBasSedimGuay6_FD_113737 | JGI IMG/M metagenome (GOLD analysis project Ga0164315, IMG submission 113737) | Subseafloor sediment microbial communities from Guaymas Basin, Gulf of California, Mexico - Guay6, Core 4569-2, 0-3 cm | ecosystem: Environmental > Aquatic > Marine > Hydrothermal vents... | reverse complement strand
TATTCTCAACGTCCGTTATTAACAGAAGGGCTTTCAGGTGGTGGGGGAGCAGAGGGCAGGAAACACTTCTGATCGGACATCCGTGAAAATATTGATTCTTGATTTTTTAGTAGAACTTTTTCTTAGATATTAATCATTATTGTTTTATTTGGAGGAAACAATGTCTCAAGACGCTCAGGCCATGTTGGCCAAACCCGGGCCAGACCTCGTTTACAGAGAGGCACTGGATGCGGGTAATTTTCAGATACAACAGTGCGGGGGTTGCAACCAGCATATCTTTTTCCCGCGGATGGTCTGCCCAAAATGTGGCAGTAATGAACTGGCATGGGTCAAGCCTTCCGGCTTGGGTTCTGTTTATTCAACAACCGTTGTCCGTCGAAAACCCGAACGCGGGGGAGACATTAATGTCGCCATGATAGAGTTAGACGAAGGCCCAAGAATGATGAGCCGTGTTGATGGCGTCCCGCCAACAGAGGTCAAAATCGGGATGCGAGTCACTCTCAAACTCATCGATCAGGGAGAGGGCAAGCTTGTCGTATTTGAAGCGGCTGAGGGGGGTGCAGCATGAGCCACCCACTAAGAGGGTCAACTGCCATTGTTGGCGTTTCAACCGCTGGTTTAGGTTCCTGCCCCGGCCATAGCGAGATGGATATTATTGTTTCAGCAGCTCATCAGGCACTGGCGGATGCCGGGCTAAAAACAACTGATGTCGATGGACTGTTTTCATGTTCAACCGTCTATTCATTAGCAACGTTATCGATTGGCGAATACCTCGGCATCAAACCCAAATACTCAGATAGCAACCAGGTTGGTGGCTCCTCCTTTGTTGGCCACATGTTGACTGCTGCCATGGCCATTCAAAATGGTCTCTGTGAAACAGCGCTGATTGTTTATGGTAGTAACCAGTATTCAGCCACCGGCAAACTGGTGGGGCTGCCTGAACCAGACTTGTACGAGGCCCCCTACGAGCCTAAGCAACCGCCTTCAAGCTATGCCATGGTTGCCGCTCGCCACATGTATGAATTTGGTACTACCCGCGAGCAGTTGGCGCATGTTGCTGTTGCCGCCCGAAACTGGGCCAAGATGAATCCCGAAGCATTTATGCGAGATGATTTGACGATTGAAGATGTGCTCAATTCACGCATGGTCAGTGATCCGCTGTCCGTCCGAGATTGTTGTCTGGTGACTGATGGTGGTGGTGCAATTGTGATGGTTGCCGCCGATCGGGCTAAAGATTTTTCTCACAAGCCGGCACATGTTTTAGGGATTGGCATGGCCCATTATCATCGCAATATTTCAGGCATGCCCGACTTTACTGTTTCAGCCGCAGCCGATTCCGGTAAGCGAGCATTTGAAATGTCAGGCATGACACCTGCGGATGTTGATGTGCTGGAACTATATGATGCCTTTACCATCAATACGATTATGTTTCTGGAAGACCTGGGCTTTTGCAAGAAAGGCGAAGGCGGTGCTTTTGTTGCTGATGGTAATATCGGCCCAGGCGGCAATACGCCTGTTAACACCAATGGCGGCGGGCTGTCTTGCTGTCATCCTGGTATGTATGGCATGTTTACGATTGTTGAAGCGGTTCGCCAACTCCGTGGAAATTGCGGTGAGCGCCAAATCATGAATGCAGAAGTTGCTTTGTGCCAGGGTAATGGCGGTCGATTTTCCAGTCAGATCACCGCATTAATTGGTACTGAATCAACCTTATAAATAGAAATATAGTCAGGCTGGTCAACACACCAGCCTGCTTAAATTGAGGTAGAAAATATAATGGATGAGCAAGCTTTTAGACTCGAAATTCGAGCATTCATTGAAGAACACTACCCGAAAGACTGGCTTTACCCTTCTTATCGTTTGAGTTTGAGAAAGACAGAATCCTGGCAGAAACAATTATTCTTAAAAGGCTGGGCGGCACCAAGCTGGCCAAAAGAAAATGGCGGGATGGGGCTTAACCCCTTCCAGCAAATTATTTTTCAGGATGAACTGGATCGGGTTGGTATCAACCATGCGCCCAATGCCGGCATCACCATGTTTGGGCCATTGTTGATTCGATACGGCAGTGAGGCACAAAAAGCGCAGTACCTGCCTGATATCCTGTCCGGTAAAGCAATCTGGGCACAAGGATACTCTGAACCAGACGCAGGATCCGATTTGGCGAACTTGCGAACCTCTGCTGATTTGGGTGGTGATCACTTTGTCGTCAATGGCCAGAAAACATGGACGTCTTTCGCCCATGAAGCCGATATGATTTTCCTGTTGGCGCGCACCAATAAAGACTGCAAAAAGCAGGAAGGGATCAGCTTTTTATTGATCGACATGAAAGATCCCGGCATTACAATTAAACGTATTACCAATATTTCTGGCCACTCGGAGTTCTGCGAAGTCTTCTTTGATAATGTCCGTGTCCACCGTGACCAAATGGTAGGAGAAATCAATAAAGGCTGGACAATGGCCAAGTCACTACTGGGTTCAGAGCGGATCACATTGGGCAGCCCCAAAATTGCAAAATTCCCCCTGAGCCTCGTTAAAAAACTGGCTGATGAATATGATTTATTTGCAGACCCAGTTTTTACCGCACGCTATAACGAGCTACAATTGGACGTCGATGATTTAAATGCTGCCTATATTCGGTTTGCTGAGGTTTTACGCCGAGGTGACGAACTGGGACCTGAGGTATCTCTGTTAAAAATCTGGATTACTGATACCTTCCAGCGGACAACTGATCTGCTCATTGAAATCGCCGGGGAAGATGGTTGTATCGATAAAACCCTGCGAGTTGCAGATGGCTCAACACTGCATGTGGCAAATCAGTATTTTATCTCTCGCCCATCGACAATTTATGGTGGTACTAACGAGATTCAGCGTAACATATTGGCTAAGGCTGTTTTACAGTTGCCGGGCTAACACTGCATTTTGGCGGGAGGGTATCTTTCACTTGTCGTCACCTCTGGTCCTCCTCACTAAAGACGGATCAAACTCTACCCCAGGACATCCAATAAATCGCCAGGGCAGCAAATCACTAAAGCAATAGTCAGCAAAATAGTATTTGTAGTACATTGAGCCTTACTGCTGGATCTTGGTTACAGAGAGTGGCTAGAATGCAGCCAATAATTCCGGGAGCTTTTTAAGTAATGAAGACCAACGTGCTTACACTAAAAAACGAAATTGATTTGGATGCACCTCCGCCCCAAGCATGTCTGCAGCCAACTCGACACTTCGATTGTGATGATCCCAGCGTACAGGCATATGCGACGAAGGTGGTTGGGGATGCCGAAACTGACATCGATACAATCGTCCGGCTGTATTATGCGGTAAGAGATGAATTTCGCTACGATCCACGCCACTTTTTCCTCTCTCCGGAACAATTTTGCAGTCGCCAGGTTTTGCTGGACAAGCGTGGGTTCTGCATGCCAAAAGCCCTGCTTCTCTCGACCCTGGCACGCACACAGGGGATTCCCTCAGGCATTGGGTTCGCCGATGTCATGAATCACCTTATGCCGGATTCAATGCTGGATTCGCTAGGCCAGAACAAGCCCATCTTCCATGGTTATTCGGTATTGTATGTCGACGGAAAATGGCTCAAAGCCTCACCGGCCTTTAACCTTTCAATGTGTGAAAAACTTGATACAAAACCGTTGGAATTTGATGGCAAGAGCCACGCACTTTTCCACGAATATGACAACAAAAACCGCAAACACATGGAATACATCAAGGACCACGGAGCGGTAGCCGACTTCCCGTACGATATGGTGTACTTCGAGGTGTATGGCAAGAAATACCCCGATATCCGCAAATTAATCAGCGACCAACAAGCTGAAGTGAGCTGACTCTCTATGGTACAAGCTGCGCCAATAGGGCCACTTTAAAAAAACTTGTTTATGGCTGACAGAAGTCAGCCATAAATCGGCCCGGGATATTGATGTCTGCTTGCACCCAGATCCCCAGATTGCTTGAGTTTTAAATCAATAAACCGCCGGCACAACTATTTTGGCTGTTTCCCCCGTGATTTCCCGCGCCAGCTTTGGCACCAGATAGCCTGGTAGTTGTGATGAAACCTCCCCCATCAGCTCACATGCGCGGTGCTCCGGTGTATCAAAATGCGCGGCGCCCTGCACTTTATCCAGCAGGTGCAGGTAGTAGGGCAATACCCCAACGGCGAACAATTTCTCGCTGAGCTCAATCAGTACGGGTGTGTTGTCGTTGATCCCGGCGAGTAGCACCGCCTGGTTAAGCAAGGTGATACCCCGGTTGCGCATGGCCCTCATGGCTCTGGCCACTGACTCGTCAATTTCGTTGGGATGATTACAGTGGGCAACCATTACGGTCTGTAGGCGGGGGTGGCAGATGGCGTCCAGCAGGCTTTCCGTTATGCGGTCCGGGATAACAACAGGCAGGCGACTGTGGATGCGCAAACGGCGTACGTGCCCGATAGCCGCGATAGATGACGTTAGTTCCTGTAGTTGCCGGTCGGCGACCACCAGCGGGTCACCGCCGCTCAGTATGACCTCCTCGATGCTCTGGTTGTCGCTGATGTACTGCAGCGCATGCTGCCATTGCTGGCGGCTGTTGCGGTTTTCGCCATAGGGAAAGTGACGCCGAAAGCAGTAGCGACAATTCACCGCGCAGCTGCCGCTGACGATGAGCAGGGCGCGGCCGTGGTACTTGTGAATGACGCCTCTGTGGGGGTTGGCTCCCCCGGTTTCACCCACCGGGTCGCTGTGGTATCCCGGAGTTACCCGCAGTTCATGCTGGCTGGCCAGCACTTGCAGCAGCAGCGGGTCGTATGGGTCGCCGGCCTGCATGCGCCTGACAAAAGCCAGGGGTACCTTTAGCGCGAAGCCCGCGCAGGCCTGTGCGGAAAATCCAACCTCCTGTGCACTCAGGCCAAGCATGCCCAGCAGTTGCGGTGCCGAGGTAATGGTATTGCGCAGCTGGTTTTGCCAGTTGTCAGTGGTATAAATGAGTTTGTTTTGAGGAATCACAGACACGCTCGGCCGAATCGATGCCGCAGGCTGAAATTCAACATGCCGGCGATCTGTGGGGAGGTATAATACGCCAGGAGTAGTCTCCCTGGAAAAGCCTTGAACAGGCCTTTGGTCTGCTGAGATACTCGGCGTTTTGGGTAAGCTGGACAAAGTATGGAATCTGACACGCGCTCTACCTGGGGCTGGCTGCGGCGACACATGATCTTCGAGGTAGAGTGTCCGGAGCCTGATATTACTGGCAACGCCCGCGGTAAGTTCATTCCGGTCAACCAATTCCTGTGTGGCGGCGAGCCGCGTTTGCCAGGCAGAGTATCATGATCCAGCGTGTGACAGGCGAGTACCCGACCAGCCCATGCAACATGAGACCGGCCGGCAGCTTGCCGCTGAGGCTTGAGAGGCGCCATGTTTAGCAATGACAATTTGTGCAGTCTGCGCTGGGACCCGGTGAGCCGGGCGGTGGAGATCATCGACCAGACACTGTTGCCTCATACCCTGCGCTGGTGTCACCTGGATTCTCCGGCCGCCTTTTGCCATGCAATCAGCAGTATGCAGGTGCGTGGCGCGCCACTTATCGGCATTACCGCCGCCTTCGGTCTGGCTCACGCCCTGGCCGAGGATGCCTCCACCGAAAATCTGGAACGGGCCACCGCTGCCCTGTTGGCGACCCGGCCCACAGCGGTGAACTTGCGCTGGGCGCTGCAACTTGTGGCTGGCACCGTGCGTGAGCTGGAGCCTGCCAGACGAGCTGAGGCGGCGTTGGACAAAGCCCTGGCTTTACGCGGGGAAGATATAGCCAACTGTGCCCGTATCGGCGAGCACGGTCTGCAATTACTGCGCGCACTGCAGGTCGAGGGCACGCTGAATATCATGACCCACTGCAATGCCGGGTGGCTCGCGACAATTGAGTGGGGCACCGCGTTGGCCCCGGTCTACAAGGCCTTTGCCGCGGGAATACCTGTACATGTCTGGGTGTCTGAGACCCGTCCCCGCAACCAGGGCATGAATCTCACCGCCTGGGAATTGCAGCGGGCGGGGGTCCCCTGCACCATTGTTGCGGACAACAGTTGCGGTCAATTGATGCGTGAGGGCCTGGTGGATTGTGTGATGGTCGGCAGTGACCGCACCGCTGCCAATGGTGATGTCTGTAACAAGGTTGGCACTTATCTCAAGGCGCTGGCGGCCCGTGCCAATAACGTCCCGTTTTACGTGGCCCTGCCCAAATCAACGATAGACTGGTCCTGCGCCAGCGGCGCTCTGATTCCCATCGAGGAGCGGGATGCGGCGGAGATACTGACTATCGTGGGGATGGATGCGGCGGGCGAAGTGCGAGAGGTGAATCTGGCCGCACCGGGAAGTCGGGCGCTGAACCCGGCCTTTGACATTACCCCGGCGCAGCTGGTCAGCGCACTGGTAACAGAGCACGGCAGTTTTGCAGCCAGCGCGGATGGCCTGGCCCACCTGAAAATGACAAAATAAACAGGGTCAGATTTCTTCGTCCAGGCCTATATGATCTATCCGCGGGTACTCTCGCCACTGGAAGGTTTGCTGGTGATTACAGATCAGGCAGCAATGTTCAATATCACCAGTCTCGGGATCCATATCACCGGAGTGGGACATCATGCCCTTGCCACAGGCGTCACAGATATAATTGATCTCGACGGGTCGGACTTCTCGTTTTATTTCTGGCACTCGTGTACCTCGTCATTCACAGTAGTTTGGGGTCTATCCTATCGCGACAAACTGAACTTCTGAAGTGTCAATGCTACTAACAGTGTCAATGTCGGTATCCACAATGACGCCGCGCAACCAGCTGCCGCCATCGGCGACGTGCAAAATCTCCCCGACACCCCCAGGGTGGTGTATATCCAGTGTCCAGTGCTGCGCAGTGTGCGGGATTTGTCCTGGTAATTCCATGGCATCCAGCGCCTGGAAGGCCCCCCGGGCATTGAAGCTGAAGGTTTCCCGTAGGGTTATTTCTCCACCGGTGCGGGGACACAGCGCCCGATCCAGTTGCAGCACCCGCAGGGCGGCCCGCGGATCAGCGCCGTAGGTGAGAAAATGCCGCTCCACGGTGGTGGCGATGGTGCGATACAGCGTGTTCCTGTTGTTCAGGGCGGCGAGGTAGATTTGATTCCGTCCTTCGTAGACGGACATCCGGTCAGCCAGGTCCAGGTCGCTTAACTCGGCTCTTAGCTGCGCAATGAGGGAATGCAGGATATCGCGAAATAGTGGTGACACGGGTACTTCGCCGCCCAGGGCCAGCAGTCGGGTGGTTAGCGGCATGATGTGACCGTGCACCAACAGGATATGGGCACTGATCAGGAAGTAGCCCTCTTCTCCCTGGTCCCGGCTAAAACTGTGACAGCCCACCACGTACTCACCCTTGGCCTTGCCGTAGCCTGCAACCGGGATGACCTCTATTTGATACTCCCTGCGCCGCCGGTAGAACTCCGTTCCGGGCAGCAGGGTGTAACCGAAGATATTGATATTGGGGAAAGTGGCCAGTAACTGATCCAGATTGCGTTCGAAGTCGGGTAGATTGTCCCCCGGCAGCCCCCAGATCAGTTCCGCGGCGATGGGTACGCCCTGTTCCGACATGCTCTTGGCGATAGGCTGGTACTCGTTGGAGCTCATGTTCTGCCGGTTGCTGAGGCGCAGCGCCTCCGGGGTCAGGGTCTGCAGGGCCAGTTGGTAGTGGGGCAGCAACTGGTTCTGGTGCAGCAACAGGGCGATTTCCTGTACCTGGCGGCTGTGCTTCTTGGACCAGGAGGTGGCGAAGGACTGGGGCAGACCCGTTTTGTTCTTCAGTTCCACAATGAGCCTGGCCTTGTCCAGGTCCTGCTTGAGGGCGCCGAAGTTGGAGTCCGCCAGCCAGATGTCCTTGATACCTGCCGCCACGATTGTCTCCCAGTCCTGGCGCACGCGCTGCAGGGACCACTGGTACATCTTGCTGCCGATGGCGCCCGTGCCCCATTCACAGAATGCGCACTTGAAAGGGCAGCCGCGGCTGGTCTCGTAGGTGATGGAGTGGTATTTGGGGCGACCCCGGGCATCGGTGAGCTTTAATACATCCAGCGGTGAGGGGAAGCTGTCCAGGTCTTCACAGCGTGCCCGCGACGCCGTTGTGACGATAGCTGAGCCGTTGAGGAAGGCCAGGCCATTGATATCGCGCCAGCCGATGGGGCCTGCGCAGTCCAGGAACTCCTGAAAACTGACCTCGGCTTCACCCAGGAAGATCACGTCGATGGGGTCTATGCCCAGATAATCTTCCGCCTGCTGCACGTGAGGGCCGCCTGCCACTGCCATCAGCTGCGGCAGCAAGGCCTTGAGCTCGCCGGCCAGGGCCAGAAATTCTGCTGCATTCCAGGTATAAAAGCTGAATCCAATTAGCGGTTGCAGGCCGGCCTCAAGTGCGCGGGTGGCTACTGGCAGCTCATGTTGTTGCCAGCGGGCCAGCCAGGGGGCGATGTCATCAGCACCCCGAAAGTGCACCAGTTCAATGTCGGTGGTATCGGAACTGGTGCCGTATTTGCAAAAATAGGCAGTCAGTGCGGCTGTGGTGGTGGGTGGCGCATGGAACTCATCGGAGTCCATACTGAACAGCCAAACGGGACGATGCAAGGGGTTGGGCTCCAGTGATGGCACCTCATAAAGTGGGAGTGAAAAAAGCAACGGCTGCAACCCGCAAGGGCACAGGTGAAGTCCTTCAGTTCAAAACTGGATGCCGTGCGGGGTCCGGTTTACACTAAAAGTCATCCAGTTCCAGATCGTAGTCGCCCAACTCATCACGCAAGTCCTGTTCCGTCAACTCACCGAGACCGCGCTCGAAAATATCGTCTATAACTTCCGTCGTTGCAGGTTCCTGGTTGCGCTCTCCCATAAATCACCTCCCGATGACTTAACCCAGATCACTACGCAGCAAAATATTAATTGCAGCCTGAGGTAAGTAAATCAAATTTTTTTGGGACTAACAATATAAAATTCTTGTTAGTTTTCCCAAATCACAGGAGTGTTTATTGATAGGCGGCCCGCTGCCATCCATGGCCTTCCCTGCGCCCGAGCCTACATCCTTGTAGTTTCCATCCCTGGTGGCGCATAGCACACGCGCGGGCCGCCCGATATGACTATAGCAACTCCTGTGCCAGTGCGCGCCATTGCTGTACCTGTGCCATTTGAGGGTATGTGGACAGGATTTTACCAGTCATGTCGCCGTTCTTGAGGTGTCCGGACACGTACGGACACGTCTTGCGTGGACCTTCCGGGCTGGTTAGAGTGGCGCCTTCGTGTAAAACATCCAACCTGGGCCAGGGACAAGATCATGATGCTATTGACTACGCCGTTGGACGCACTGCACCGGGAGTTGGGGGCCAGGATGGTGCCTTTCGCCGGCTACGATATGCCCGTGCAGTACCCGCCGGGTATCATCAGGGAGCATTTGCACACCCGGCAGGCGGCAGGCCTGTTTGACGTTTCACATATGGGGCAGGTGACCATCGAGGGAGCGGATACCGCGGCCATGCTGGAGTCCCTGGTGCCGGTGGATATTGAGAACCTCGGTATCGACCGGCAAACCTATGCGCTGTTTACCAACGAGCAGGGTGGTGTGTCGGACGACCTGATCATCACCCGTTGGGACCAGGATCGCTTTTTCCTGGTGGTCAACGCCGCTTGCAAGGAACAGGATATCGCTCATTTGCGCACTAATTTGTCCGGCCAGACCCTGACTGTATTGGCAGACCGGGCGCTGCTGGCCCTGCAGGGTCCGGCCGCCAGAGACGTCATGCGCAGCCTGTGTCCCGCCGCCGCCGAACTGGTCTTTATGCAGGGCCTTCGTGCCACCATCGACGGTTATGAGGTTTATATTACCTGCTCGGGCTACACCGGGGAGGACGGTTTTGAGATCTCCGCCCCCGCGGCTAATGCCGAGGTTCTCGCCCGCCGTTTACTGGCTGTCGAACCGGTACAGGCCATAGGCCTGGGAGCCAGGGATTCCCTGCGTCTCGAAGCGGGCTTGTGCTTATACGGCCATGAACTGACCACCGAAATTGATCCGGTGCAGGCGGGTTTGGTGTGGTCCATCAGCAAGGCCAGGCGCGCCGATGGAGCGCGCCCCGGTGGTTTTCCGGGTGCCGATATCATTCTGCGGCGTATGATTGACAAACCGTCCCTGCGCCGGGTGGGACTCACGGTGGAGGGGAAGCGCCCGGTACGGGACGGCCAGCTGGTGCTGGATGATCAGGGGCGGCAGGTGGGAGAAATCTGCTCCGCCGCTTACGGCGCCAGCGTTGGCGGCCCCATCGCAATGGCTTATATTGCGCGTGAACTGGGTGAGCCCGGTACAAAACTGGCGGTCGATGTGCGCGGCAAACTTTTGCCCGTTACGGTGACGCGTATGCCCTTCAGTCCCCAGAACTATTATCGGGGTTGAGCCGCCGGGGCAGGGCGGGTTTGCGCAACGCCAGTAGCTGCTGCCACAGGGCTAACAGGGCCGCCGAGCAACGCGCCAGAGGCAATCGCGGCAGCCATTTCCAGGCCAGCCATATCAGGCCGGCCAGCAGTACAAGAGCCACTCCCAGGGCCAGTAATTGCCGCGGTGTGATAGCCAGTGATCGCTTTTTTGCCTGCGCGCTTCCTGTGCCCACGGTAATTTCTGTGGCGGGCAGGGATAATAGCTGTAACTGCTTGCTGCGGGTATCCCACCAGAAGTAATCCCGCGCCGGCAGCAGGTAATGTCCCTCGGCCTCTACCACATAACTGATGCGTTGTGTGCGGCTGGCCCGGGCCAGGCCCCGGTTGTTGCTGTTGTGCAGCACCGGGGGTAAAGGGTAGGCGGCCAGGCCCGGCAGTTTTTCGGGAGTGAATGCAGGCAGCATCATGGCCATCACATCCTCGGCCTCGAACATGACTTCCAGTTCAAAGGCATCACCTGCCTCCAGGGCCTCCAGCGGGCGGTCGAAACTCTGCCTGACCTCAAATGCCGGTGCCGCCATCCAGTGATCAATTTCTGCCAGCGCCTCCGGCACGACGGTGCTGAAGTGGATGGGAAGTGAGTGTAAGGCGCCTTCTACGGGCTCCGATTCATCGGTGTTTACCTTTACCTGCACCCGAATCGGGGGGATTGTGAAGTTGCCCGCCCTTTGCGGGAAAACATCCAGGGTCCAGCGCTGCACAACCCAGCTCACACCATCCCGTTTCTCGCTGGCATTAGTAGCGAACTGTTCAGTTTGAAGGATAACCAGCCCCGGCACTTCTGGAATGCTAATGCGGGTACCGCCGGTGAACCAGCGATCTGTGTCGATTTGCAGTGTCAGTGTTATCTTCTGGCCAGGTACCAGATCTTCAGCCGGGCTGATGTTGCCGGCAACCTCCAAGCGGCCCGCCGCCTGTAGTTCCTCCACGGTACTGGCCATGCCACTGGTCGCCTGACAAGCCAGCAGCGCTACCAGGCAATACCCTAACCAGGTCTGTAGCGTGGTCACTGTTCGCTCTCCAGCGCTGGCGCTCGTTCTTCATATGGGAGCGACTCTTTCTCCTGCAGGGGCGCCACATTCTCCTGCAGGGCCGCTTTGCCCTGCAACTGCATACTGAATTTAATGGCCAGGAAATTGGAGGGGTCCTGTTGCACGCTGCGCAGCCACATGGCGGCGGTGGCCGGATCCTGCAGGATATCTTCCGCACTCAACTGGGTGATCTCTCCTTGCTCCCAAGTTATCTCCTGCGCACCGTCGGCGGGGATGGCGTCGTCCCCCCCCAGTTCCTTGTCCTCGCCACTGACTCCGGCTTCCTGTTGCTGGCTTTCGCTGAGGCGATTGATCTCATCGATTAGACCCTGCACCTTCTGCCGGTTTTGTTTCGCCCCCGGGTATTCCGGGCTGCGCTGCAGCAGACGGTCGTAGCGATTTACGGCCCGCACATAGTCTCGTGCGTGGGCTCTGGCATTGGCTTCGTTGAACAGGGCCGCGTCGCTGTCCTGTCGCGAAAAGTATTCGGCCGCCACCATGAAATCTTCTGCGTAGTAGTGCGCCATACCTTTCCACACAGGATTCATGAAGCGCCCCGTGGCCTGTTGGTAGCGCCCCATTTGCATTAACAGGCGGCCCTGCTGGTCGCCGGTCAGCCAGAGGTCGGCGAACCAGTAAGCTATGGATCCAGGTGTGATATTGCTTGTGGCACGCTCCTCTTCGGCCAGGACCGGTGCTGGGTTGCCTATCAGCAGCAGTGGTACCAGCAACCAGGCCCAGGTCAGTGTCCAGCCTTTGCGGAACCACATAAGGAACAGGGCTAGGCAGACATAGACCAGTGGATAACCGCTGTCCAACCAGGGCAGGGCGCTGTCCTCCACTACCACGTAGTAGCTGTCAATCCGCCTGTCGATACGCCGCATGTCCCTGTCGTCCACCGTCAGGTCCAGGTAGCTGCCTCCAGCATCCGTGGCGAGCTGCTGCAGCGACTTCCGCTCCAGCGGCACCAGATTCTCTTCTCGGGCTTCCGTGCCCACGCCAAGCACCAGCAACTGGTGTGGGTTGGCGCTGAAGTAATTGCTGAAGGCACGATGACTGTCGGCGCCCAGGCCATCGGCAAACATCACCACAGTGGCCGGGGCGTCGGTGTCGCGCAGAACCTTGTCTATCAACTGCAGGCTGTATTCCGGGAACTTGCCCGGGCGCGGCATGATGTTCGGGGTGATCGCAGCCAGGTACTGATTGAGAATTTCCTGGTCAGCGGTGAGCGTAAGTACGGTGTGTGCGGTGCCGGAATAAACGATCAGGGCTGCCTGCCTGTCGGGTCGCAGGGCTAACAGGTCGGCTATTTTCTGCTTGGCCCGCTGCAGTCGGCTGGGCTGTACATCGCTCTGCTGCATGGAGGGCGATACATCAAGCAGGATCACCAGCGTGGCCTCATCCTGGCTCAGGGGGGACGGTTGCTGGCGCCAGCTCGGCCCCATCAACACCAGTATCAATAGTACGGTTAATACGCTGGTAAGGGTGGCAGGGTTGATCAAGCGCGAATTGAAACGCCTGAGGCGCAGGTGTTCCAGCAGGTGAGGGGCGATAATGCCCCCGAACATGTCATGGCCGGACTGGCGCCGCAGCTGCGCCCATAAGATAACGACCCACGGAATAAATATCAGGGCCCAGGCCGGCCGCAGGAAGTGAAAGTGCTCTAAATCAGGCGACATGGGGAGTTCGGCCCCTGCGCCAGTTACGCCACATGCCCAGGCTGTGGTAAAGCAGGTAAGGGCATATGAACAATGCCAAAGGCACCCAGTGCAGGCTCTGCCGCGGACGGAAGCTTATAGTCTCGTACAGCTCCGGTTCCAGCTCGGCGATAGTCCGATAAGCCGCGCGCAGCTCTTCGCGGTCCATAACCTCGAAGTCCTGACCGCCGGTGACGGCGGAGACCCGCTCGATGGTCTCCATGTCCAGCGCCTCTTCACCGACAGTGGCGGGGTCGCCAATGGCGATGGTATAGATCCGGATATCGTAGGTCGCGGCCACCTTGGCGGCATCCACCGGTGGCACGGTGCTGCCGGTGTCGTTGCCGTCGGTCAGCACGATCAGCACACGATTTTTCGAGTCACTGTCCTTGAACAACTTAATGGCCAGCCCGATGGCATCGCCGAACACGGTGCTCTGGCCCGCCATGCCAATTTCGGTTTCCGCCACTAACTGCGCCCACACTGTGTGATCGTCGGTGAACGGGGACTGCAGGTAGGCGGCGCTGCCAAATACGATCAGTCCCAGGCGGTCGGTGTTGCGTTGATTGGCCAGGTTTTGGAGGCCGCGTTTAACCACTTCCAGTCGGTTCAGTGTCTCGCCACTGGGCAGGCTGAAATCACGTGCTTCCATGGAGCCGGACAGGTCCACCGCGATCATCAGGTCGCGTCCGGATTTCTGCTGCTCGATGGGCGGGCCGATCCACTGGGGTTTGGCCGCCGCGAGCACCAGGCATAACCAGGTGAAGCCTACCAGGAAATGCTGGGCCCGGTCCCGGCGCAGGATCATGGCACCCGTATCCGGGCGCTGCTCGCTCAGCTCCACCAGCTTGTCAAAAAAGGGTACTTTGACCGAATCCCGGCTCTCCTTGTAAGCGGGTAGCAGACGCATTACCAGGGGCAGCGCCAGCAGTATCAATGCCCATGGATACACCAGCTCAAACATCGTACATATTCTTATGCTCGCGCACCCAGGTGCGGCAGGCGGCAATCAGTGGCTGCCCGGTCGCCCCTGCCACGGGGCCAGTCCGATAAGCACCCACCGCCAATAACTGACCCTGCTCATTTGAGAAAGGGGGTGTGGCACATTGCCGGTTGAGAAAATCGACCCACTCCTCACCGGACAGACTGGCCACCTGCTCGCGGGAGAAAGCCGCCAGCGCGGTGAGTTTCAGTAATCGATTAAGCTCAGCCACCAATGTGGATCGCTCGGCGGTATCGGCCAATCGCTGTAAACGCACAGCTGCTTCCCGTCGATAACGGTTGCGGTACCAGTGACGCAGGCGCTGCCAGCTGTAGCGGGCGATTACCGCCAGCAACGCTGCCCCCAGCCACCACCAACCGGTGGTCTGGGGCAGCCAGCTTATCGTCTGGGGAGAAACGACTTCCACAAAGTCACCAAGCGCGTAGTTACCAAAGGCCTCTGGCAGTGGCGGGGCGCTGCTCACTGTAGCACCCTTTGTCCACCCAGCTTCTCCCTGAGTTGGTCCGTGACGGGTGTCGCCGTGTCTACCGGCAGTACAGGAATATGGTGGCGCTTGAGTTCCCCCTGTACATGGGCGACGGAACTCTTGAAACTGGCTTCGAACTTTTCCCCCAGACCCTGGTGCGCCGGGTCTAACTCCAGTTGAAACCTGCCATCGCTGACCACCAGTTTACTGGCGTTGGAGATGTCTCGCTCCAGTGGGTCGAATACCAGTGAGCAGATGATGTCGTTGTGCTGGCTGATACGGCGGATGGTCTTGATCGTGGTCTCGTCCCAGCCGTAAAAATCGGATATCAACACCACCAGGTAGTCGTGGCCGATACTGCGCTCCAGCATTTGCAGGGCCTGTGCCAGACTCCTGGGGTTGCTGCGGCGATCGGGTGCTACCGACAGGTCATTGTTCATAGCTGTCAGGTCGCCCAGCCAGCCTATGACCTTGCGCTCGTTGCGGGTGGGCTTAACCTCCAGGATCTCGCTGTCGTTGAACAGGATGGCGCCGATACGGTCCCCCACGGCCAGTACTCGCCAGGCGGTGACGGCGGCGACTTCGGCGGCGACCACTGATTTCATTTTTTTCTCACTGCCGAAAAACATGGGCAGGCGCTGGTCTACCACTGTGATAACCGGCCGATCCCGCTCCTCGGTATAGACCCTTACATGTGGTTTGCCGGTGCGGTTGGTTACCCGCCAATCCATGGTGCGGATATCGTCACCCGGCTGGTAATGGCGCAACTCATCGAAATCCAGCCCGCGCCCGCGCAGGCGGGATCGCTTGCGGCCACTGAGCAAGGAGCGTACCGGTTGTCGCGGCAGGTAGTTGAACCCCTGGGAGCTGTAGCGCAGCCTTACCAGGGCGTGCAGGTTGGTGTAGATGTCTTCGGTGGTGGAACCACTCATGACTAACCTACCGCGACCTGCGCAATGATCTCGTCGATGATGACATCGGGTGTCACATGATCAGCCAGGGCGTCGTAAGTCATGATCAGGCGGTGACGCACGATGGCATGCAGTACCGAGCGCACGTCGTCCGGGGTGACATAGTCCCGCTCATCCAGCCATGCGCTGGCGCGGCTGGCCCGGTGCAGGGAAATACTGGCACGGGGGCTGGAGCCGGTATCGATCCAGTGCGCCAGTTTATCGCCAAATTTCTCCGGCAGGCGGGTAGCCATCACCAGGTCCACGATATATTGCTCCACAGCCTCTGACGCTTGCATCTTCTGGATGCTGTCCCTGGCGGCGAAAATATGGTCCTGGGGTATCATTTTCAGCACTGCTGTCTGCTGCCCCTCCTCAGCCTGTAACATCCGTATTATCGCCAGTTCCGCCTCCGATTGCGGATAATCCACCGATATCTTCATCAGGAAACGATCCATTTGTGCCTCCGGCAGTGGATAGGTCCCCTCCTGCTCGATGGGGTTCTGGGTCGCCAGCACCATAAACAGGGCGGGGAGTGGGTAGGTTTTGCCCGCCACAGTAATCTGCCGTTCTTCCATGGCCTCAAGCAGGGCGGACTGCACTTTGGCCGGGGCGCGGTTGATTTCGTCTGCCAAGACCAGTTCATTGAAAATTGGTCCGGGCTGGAATTGCAGCTCGGATTTACCGTGGTTATCCTGATAGATCTCACTGCCTGTAATGTCTGATGGTAGTAAGTCAGGGGTGAATTGTATGCGACCCAGATCGGCTTGCAGGACTTGCGACAAGGTCTTGATAGAGCGTGTCTTGGCGGTGCCGGGCAGGCCCTCCAACAGGACGTTGCCGTTGCACAGCAGGGCCAGCGTGAGGGTGCGTACCACCTCTTCCTGGCCGATGACCGACTGGGCCATTTGCTGCATCATGGAGTGTATGGCGCTGTGATGTTCGCTGGACAATATCATGCTCCCGTTGATATCTGACTGGCTGGATAGCCCTGTGGCTTTGACCAGTATAGCTGTTGTGGGTGCGAGTTTTTAGCAAGCCCAGGCACGTTTTGCCCGGAATCGTTGTGATAGGTAGTCCATCTGGCCGGCCAGCACCCGATCCTTGGCCAGGAAGTGCCATTCCCAGGAGTTGGGCCTGAAGGGGACGGCCAGCAGAGGCATGTGCGCCTCCTCAGGCGTGCGGTTATCTTTTTGCCAGTTGCAGCGCCTGCAGGCGGCCACCACATTTTCCCAGCGGTCGGTGCCGCCCCTGGACGTTGGCAGTAGGTGATCGCGAGTCAGTTCCGAACGGGAACATTGGCGCCCACAATAGAGGCAACGATGATCGTCGCGGCGAAACAGGGTGCGATTGCACAGTGGTGGAGTGAAACCCCGCACAATTTTGCCTGCGATGGCAACGATGGGTTGCAGGTCTATGCGCGAGCGTACACCGTTGAGACGTTGGGTACCACCAAATACAGGGGGAAGGGTGTCCCCGATGCCATAGATGACATCGCCCTTGGCATACGCGGTAATTGCCTCGTGCAGGGCGATCCAACCGCGAGGTTGGCCGGCCAGGTCCAGTCGCAAGATCGTTTGCATGGTCTCCCACTCATAAGGTTGGGCTAACGCTACTGCAAAAATGCGGCAACTACAATCGTGAATATTAAGCCAGTGCGCATCTGGAAACACGTACTGCTAACTTTGACGTTATTCCCGCGCAGGGATGACAAAAAAGGAAGTTTCCGGACGCGCACTAAGCTAGACCCGGTACTGTCTTTCGAACTCCTCCACAGGCAGGGGTCGATCAAAAACATAGCCTTGCAAAATATCGCAGTGCAATTCCGCCAGGCGATTCGCGATATCGAGGTTTTCCACCCCTTCGGCCACTACCTTTAAGGAAAAGTTGTGTGCCAGGTCGATTACCGCCTTGACGATAGCGTGGTCCTTTTCAGATTCCATCATGCGCAGTACAAAATTTTTGTCAATCTTGATTTCATCAACCGGCAGGTCGCGAAAATACGCCAGCGATGAAAAGCCGGTGCCGAAGTCATCCAGGGAGATTTTTACGCCCAGGTCGCGCAGCCTGGCGAGCTGGCTGAGCATAACGTCCTGGTTATCAACCATGATGCTTTCTGTGACTTCCAGATTGAGCCGCGCCGGTGTCACCCCATGTATTTCCAGGGCGTCTTGCACGACAGACAGGATATCGTCTTCCAGCAGTAGCGCAGGAGAGATATTGACGGCGATGGAAAGTTGATCCGGCCAGCGGGCCAGGCGGGCCACGGCGGACTTGATTGCCCACCAGGTCATCGGTTTAATGATTTCGTGTCGCTCCGCCACATCTATGAACTGATCGGGAGTAATGACCTTTTGATCTGTGGTATGCCAGCGCATCAGTGCTTCCGCGCCGATCAGGGAGCGATATCCCGCATGTATTTTCGGCTGGTAGTACAGCTGCAATGCACCCTGCTCGAGGGCGACCTCCAGTTGTTCTACCAGTTTCTGTTCATCACCGGCGTTCATCCCGCACTGGGGTGAATACACATCGAACAGGTGGGATTTTTTCTTTGCCTGCCATAGTGCCATGCCAGCCTGCTGCATGGCCAGTTTCAGATCCTTATCCCGGCCGTTGACTTCAGCGAACCCTGCGCGCACCTCCAGTGGCATTGGCCGTCCCCGGTGATAATGCGGCTCCTTGAAAATCCTGCCGAGCTTGGCGGCCGCCAACTCCAGTTCGCCCTGGCTACCGATATCCTTGAGAATAACGCAGATCCGGTTGTTGTCGAGCAGGCGCCACTGATCCCTGGAGCGCACCCAGCCCTTGAGTCTATCGTGAAACACATCGTGCAATGCCCGTGAAGAAGCCGTTCCATGGAGTTCGAACAGGTCATCGGTGTCCGTCAGTTCCACCAGTCCGAGCACGCTGTTTTTCCTGGGGGAAATCAAATGAAGTACTCCTCACTACTGATACCGTGGGTGCCCGGGAGTAACTCACGGGCGATCCAGCGCTCCCCCTCCGCAGCGATGCTCTGGTTAGCCAGATCGACAACCCTGAGGGAAGTCATTTGTTTTTTCCCGGCATCCAGCACAATTACGACCTCTGGTTTCAGCCGGCGCGTATTGTTTTGCGTAACCACAATGGCGACCTCTCCAGTGTTCAGCTCCACCATGGTGCCGGTGGGAAAAAGGCCAATGGCCTGCACAAACTGCTCTACCAGGGCTTCCTGGAACAGGGAGCCTTTGCAATCCAGCAGTTCCTGGGTTGCTTCATGGGAGGTGCGCGCTGATGCATAGGGGCGCGCGGTGATCATGGCGTCGTAGGTATCCACCAACCCGGCGATGCGGGCCAGCAGGGGAATGGCGGCGCCTTCTATGCCTCGTGGATAGCCCGAGCCGTCCATCCGCTCATGGTGGTTTTCAATGATCGCCAGGATCTCAAAGTCGACATCCTTTGATTGGGCCACCATCTCGGCGCCCATAATAGGATGTGCGCGCACGATTCTGAGCTGTTGATCAGTGAGATTCTCCGCCTGATCCAGTAGTTCTGGCGGCAGCTGGGTCATACCCACATCGCACATGGCGCAGCCCACTGCGAGTTTTTCCAGTTCATCCCGATGCAGCCCCAGATGACGCCCGACTATCGCCGCCCATACAGCCATGGATATACCATGATGATAGCGGTATTCGCCGCTCTCTTTCAGGCGTAACAGGGCCGCCACAGCTTCCTGGTTGCGAAACACTCCTTCAATTAGCGGGTTGACGGCCTCCTGTACCGCACTGATGTCGCCCTGGAGACCGTTGCGCAGGGAGTCAAAGACCCTGTCCAGAGTGTCGGCGGCTGTTTCGAAAGAAACCCTGGTGCGCTGGAACTCTTCGCTGAGCTCCAGCCTGTCTTTTGGGTTGGGGGCGGTGGGTGCGGTAGCCAGGGCAAGCGCCAGTGGGCGTCCCTTGTACTCTGCGTCTACATACACATGCTCAACGTAATTGGACACGTGGAGAATTTCGCTGGTATCGCGCACCACGAAGCCTTGCAGGGCGAAGGGAGTTTCCAGCCACGGCCTGTCGAGCTCGGCAATAAACATGCCGGGCTCTAAACTCATGGCTGGGACCTTGACCAAACGCATTCCGCCTTCTCCAGGCGTTACTCCTTATCTGACAAATTACAGGCCCACGGATAATTGTCGATGGAGCAGGCTGAAAAGTGTGAACTGGGTCCCTGGTTGCGTGGGGTTTGTGACGTGCTTCGCAGAAAAATACTACTATTGGGCGATCCAGGTTGCCGTTACAAGCTCCTTGCTTCCCGCCAGCACCCGGCCCTCGAAACGCTCCCCCGTCCTCAGCTCGCCCACACCCTCGGGGGTACCGGTCATGATAATGTCACCGTCCTCCAGGGTGCGCTTGGTCAGGTCCAGGCCGAAGCCCACCGCGGCCAGTTTCCCACCCTCTATCACAAAGGCCAGTTCACCTTCGTAGTGCAGCGGCTCTCCCGCTATCTGTGAGCGCAGGATGTCACTAATGGCAGAATTGGGTTTGTTGAAGACCACCATCTGGTCGGGAATTTCGTTGCCCAACTCCTCGATATGAGCGACATAGTTACGGCCGATACAGACGACTTTGGACGGGGTGACGCGGCGGCCGATGACGGTAATGGTTTGCATAGCTGTCTCATCGAGTGGGGGGTTTGACGATTTAAGTATAGCCTGAACGAAAACTGTTCGGGCAAAACCGGGCGTTTGTCATCATATGCGTTCCGGTTTATTGACCGACTGCTGCTGTTGCCCTATTAATTGATCCACACAGCTCGATAAGGGCAGCTCACCAATGCAACACAAGGAAGTGGCGCATGGCACATCACATATCCACAGGATCAGTGTTTTTTGGTATTTGGGTATTATCCGGCGCGGGCATGGCCGGCGCATTACCAGAAACTCAGCCTTCAGTTGATCCCCGGCCGGCAACGGCTGCTTTGATCGAATCCTACCGCGCGGCGAACCCGGGTGTGCATGGCAGTATGCCTGCGATGGCGCATCAACCCCAAAAGCAAAAATCGAGGCAGGCGCCACCTGCTAAAGCCAGGCCCGGTGGCTCCAAGCTGTCGGTATCAATGCCCGCCGGGAAAAACAAATAGAAACGCTACTCATGGAGCTGGAAATGAAAGGATTCATTCGGGCTATCACCCTTGCGCTTTTAACCGTTACACCCCAGGCATTTTCTGAAGATGAAATGCGGGACTTTTATGCTGAGCCGGGGATGAATCCCTTCAAGACATCGGCAGGGCAGGACGTGACAGAAAATATTGATCCCTTCAGCGGCAATGTTCAGCTCAGCTATGTGGATTTGTCCATTCCCGGCAACGGCGGCCTGGATATCAATATTGCCCGCTACTACAACCTGCCCCAGAGTTCGCCCGGTTATGCCAACCCCTTCGGTTATGGTTGGACCATGCATTTTGGCCGCATCACCATAGGTTCGGGTCACGCCAGTCAGTTGTGTGGCACCGGTTTGGTGCCGGGTGGTGATACCCTGGATAATCCATCGATTGAGATGCCCAGTGGTGGCAGGGAGTTGTTGGTACACAGCTCGGCGCTGAATGACGGCACCTATATAACGAAGTCAAACTGGAAAGCACAGTGTATCGACCCCACGGATTACACCAGGGGGATAGTGGCAACAGCACCCGATGGCACCGCCTACTACATGCATGAGTATGTTTTCATGCAAGGGGAAGACGGGCCGGCTGGAGAAGCGGCACCGACGGTAGAGACCTGGCTGACCAACCAGATCGTAGACCCTTATGGCAACACTCTCGATTTGACCTACCTGAGTGTCGCCAGTGGCATGAAACTCGTTACCCGGATCGATGCGTCCGACGGCCGGCAGGTGACGTTCGATTACCTTGATGCAAATAATTCCCCGGTAACTGCCGGCAGTGTGAATGCGCGCTTGACCACCATCAAGGCCAACGGTCAAACCTGGGAGTATCAGTATGCCCCCTTCAGTGGCGGTGCAACCGGCTGGGGCTTTGTTGATCACTACGAATTAACGTCCGTGGTGCGCCCGGATGGCACAAGCTGGAATTACGAATACGGCTCGATCGTTTCGGAGCCCGGCTACAGGCGTCTGTCCAGGGTCGTCTATCCCACCGGTGGAGCTGTTAATTACAGCTATCAATGGCTGAGACCCTACCTGCCTAATCCGGATTTCCGTATTGTTGCCATCGACACCAAAACACAAACCAACCCGGGCTACCCGGCCGGTAGCTGGGTCTATGAATTCGCTCCGGGGTCCGTAGATTTTGCCAACCTGGGTGTGCAGCCACTGCCAGAAAATGCCGGAAGAATGGCGGATTTCACCCGAATTACAACGCCGGAAGGGGTGGAGGCTATTTATCATGTAGGCTATTGGGCACTGGTTGGAACACACGATATTTTGTGGGAGATGGGCCTGAAAATCAGGCACCAGTTTCTTGAGGTCGACCCCGCGAACGGCTCTTTGCGGCCGTTGCGTACCATCAGTAATTCCTGGGATTCCAGAGCCATATCCGATGAGGTCTACCGGGGAGGGATATTATCAGCCCTGTGGGACTCGAAGACTTTTGCCCCGGTGCTTGTTGCTCAGAATGTTGTTCTGGACGGCTACTCCTATGTGACCGCGTACAGTAATTACGATGCTTTCGGCAACGCGGGAACAACCACCCAATACAGTATCTACCCCAACGAAAATGCTGATCGGATCACCGATACAATCTACCAGAACAATACCGTCGGCTGGTTTATCGGCCTGCCGGAAATCGAGACAGTTAGCCAGGGTGCGGCAGTTATTGGCAGCGTAACACGCAGCTATAATGAGAAGGGGCGCCTACAATCTGAAGATCGTTTTGGTGTCACGACACTCTACGCCTACAGCGAACAGGGGGATCTTGCCACTGTTACCGATGCCAGAGGATATACCAGCAATTACAGCAACTATTTTCGCGGAACGGCGCAGTTAGAGGAGCTACCGGATGGCAGTCAGCGTCGCAGCGTGGTAAATAACTCGGGCTCTGTGGCATCAAAAACCACCGGCAGCGGTCACACCACATCGTTTACCTACGACGGCTTGAACCGCTTGACCCGCATCGATTACCCCCTGGGAAGTGATGTCACTATCGCCTGGAATGCCACAGGTAAAGTGCTACTGCGTGGTGCGTATCAGGAGTCTGTGGATTGGGACGGCTTCGGCCAGAAAATCCGGCTCACGCGCAAGGACCTGGTAAGCGGCGACAGCTACAGGCGCGCTTTTGACTACGATGAGTCGGGCCGCAAGATATTCTCATCGGACGTTAACTCGCCCAATGGTATTGGCTGGGAGTACGACGTTATCGGCCGAACAATTCGCACCATCAATCAGGATGGTACGTCCAGATCCGTAGTCCATCAGGGCGCCCACCGGGAACTGCACCGGGATGAAAACGACAATGTGGTTGACTACCGGTACCAGGTGTATGGCTCGCCGGAAAACCGCTACCTGAATTGGACAATTGCCCCTGAGGGTGTTGGCACGCGTATCAGTCGTGATGCCTACGGCAATATCACCGGGGTATTCCAGGGTGGCTTGGACCCGGATAACCCGGCCCAGTACCTGGGATACACACAGTCCTTCGGGTATAACAGTCGGCTACAGTTGATCTCCATTGATAGCCCTGCGGACATCGGGTTGACCACTTATGGCCGGGACATGCTGGGCAATATGACTTCCAGGCAGGTTGGCGCCAGCGGCACGACAGGCTACACCTACGACCCAATGAACCGCGTGGAAGCTGTTGACTATCCCGGGGCTGCGCCTGATATCAGCTATAGCTACGATGCGGATGGCAGGGTCAAAGCTATAAGCAACAGCAACGCGACCCGGACCTACGACTATAACGAGAACGGCAATCTGGTTGGTGAATACATCACTATCGGCAGCGCGAGCTATTCGCTGGCCTATACCCTGGATGACCTGGATCACCTGTCGATGTTGACCTACCCCTCCGGGAGAACCGTGAGTTATGCACCGGATGCGTTGGGCAGGCCAAGCCAGGCCGTGCCTTATCTTTCGGGTGTGTTCTACCACCCGGATGGCAGCCTGCGCCAGCTGGCCTATGCCACTGGCAGGATCGTGGATTTCACTAGAACGATGACTAATCAGTTGGACACTATTTCTGTAACCGGGTTGGTTGCACTGGACTACGACTATGATGCCGCGGGAAACGTAATGGCAGTACAGGACCAACTAAACCCATCGACCAATCGATCTATGAGCTACGACGGGCTGCACCGCCTGAAGTCCGTCGATGCAGGCTGGGGAACATCGGCCTATGAATATGACGCTTACAGCAACCTTACCCGAAAAAGTGATCCGGCCCGCACCAACCGCAGCCAATACTACCAGTACCTGGGCCTTATGCTCGACCAGATATCCTATGACGGCGCTGCAGCCCAGAGAGCCTTTTCCTACGATGATTACGGCAATATCAGCTACAGTGACGACGTAATCTATGACGTGTTTACGGGGCTCCCCCAGGAGGTGCGCACCACCCGCCAGCACGTGTTTGATGATGCGGGGAATATGGTATTCAGCCGCAAGGCGGCCAGAGATGAACTGGACAATATTGACCCGTCCAGAAGTGGCAGTTTCTCCTCGGAGTACGATGGTAAGAACAACAGGATCAGGAAGATCAACCATTCCGATAACAACCGTATAACGGAATATGTCTATTCGGATGATGGTTTGTTGCGTGGAGAATACGATGAGGCTGGCACCTATTACGGCAACGAGTACTTCTATCTGGGCACCCGACAGATCGCCACGGCGAAAGTAAATTCGCCGCCCCTGGTCTCCCCTGGGGATGACATACAGACCTATAGTGGCCTGACGGTACAACTTTCTGCGAGCCATTCTGATGTTGATGGTGAAATTGTCACAATTGAGTGGAGCCAGGTATCCGGCCCCGAAGTCACTATTGATAATCCGACATCGAGCAGTACCTTTTTTACAGCGCCGACTTTGTCCAGCGAGTCGACTATTGTGCTGCAGTACGCCGTTACGGATGATCGGGGCGCCCAGTCGACGCAGCTGCTTACAGTGGTCGTGGCGGTAAACCACCCACCGACGGCGGATGCCGGTCCGGATGTGAATGCCCTGGCAGGCACGTCTGTACAACTCGACGGCTCCGGATCATCCGATCCGGAGGGCGCCATAAGCTATAGCTGGTCGGGTAATTACCTGAGTGACGCCAGTGTGGTCAATCCTGTGATTGATCTTCCCGAGTTGGGGTTTAATTACTCGGGGAATTATACGCTGACGGTAACTGACTCCCTCGGTGTGACCGCTACGGATACAGTGACGGTGAATGCCTTTACGCTGCGACAAGACGCCGATCAGGATGGCCTGCCCGACGGCTGGGAGGTCATTAACTTTGGTGGCACCACCTCTTTCGGTGGATCGGATGACCCGGACGGTGACGGCGTGGTCAACACACAGGAATTAGCTGATGGTACGAATCCCAATGTGGCAGACGCCCCCGTCCAGGTTACAAAGCTGGGTGTTATTCGGGGCGACGGGGAGAATGTGGTGGTGTGGGAGCGCACCCCGGCCGCTGCCCGGTTCATCGTTTATTGGACTGATGATCCCGGCCTGCCGATTACTGCCTGGAATCAAACCAGCCTAACCGAGAGATTCTTTGAGCACCGGGGACTCAACAATGGGGTCACCTATCAATATGCGGTAGAGGCTGTGAATGCACTGGGAGGCACAGTGCTGTCGCCCGTCGTATCGGGCGTTCCTGATAGCCTCAGTTGGCAGCCGCCTGAGCGCCTGCCCGATGCAACCGCCAGTTTTGATGCGGCCTCTACATGGGTTGCCGACAACCGCTACGGTGACACGGTAGTACTCACGGAGAAATATGAAGAGTCCTTGTACCGGCTTTATGTTTGGCAGACTGCGGTGTTTGATGACTGGGGTGGCCCCGAGCTTGTCAGTGAAGACAGCAATCCACACAGTTTTGCACAAGTGGCTATAGACGATAACGGCAACGTGCTGGTGTCCTGGGCCGGAGGTGTGGTGGGGTCGCGCAACCTTTATGCGGCCTACCGGCCCTATGCCAAAACGTTCAAGACGCGCCAAACGATAGAAAACTATTCGGCGGATAGCTATGTCGATGGAGACATTGTTGGAGTGTCCCACCTTGAATTTGCCAAAAATGGAAGCGCCTGGGTCTGCTGGCGCCAAAACAGGCTGCACGTGTACAACGGTTACGCGGATACTGACGGCGCCAGTGCCCTTGCCAAAAAGTTTGATCCGCTAAATGGCTGGACTGCTGAGCACAACCTGGAAGTCCTGAATAATGTTGGTGATACCCTTAACCTTAGTTGTGATGTGTCCGGTGACGGACATCTGGTGGCCGCGTGGGAGAGATACAACACCTACGACCCACAGGCGTTCTCTATCGGCGGCTTTGAGTATGATGTGTGGGTCGCGACTTTTGATCCTGACGGTGCCTGGACGGCATCAGAGACTGTTGAGTACCTGAAGGACGGCATCAGGGAAGAGAACGGAATGGGCATCCAGAACTATTTACCCCGGGTGGCCGTGGGAAGCCAGGGTAGAGCTGCTGTTGTCTGGTACAACGAAAGCGATGCTAACATCGAGGCACTGGAGTTTGATTTCTCCGTGTCTGCCTGGCTGCCTCAGGAAACCCTGGAGTCCCGCGGCAAACAGATTCCGGGCGGCAATGCTCACCAGTTAGCATCAAATAAGGGCGGTGACCTGATTGCAGCCTGGGGTAGTAAGTTCAGGGTCAAACCATATGGGGGTGCGAGTTGGGCCAGGTCGAAGTCACTACCTGCCCCCGCCACCCGCCTGGGAATTGATGAGCTGTCCCAGCCATACAGTGCTCACCTGTCGGGGGACGATGTGATCGCAAGCCGGTATATCGGTGGGGCGTGGGCCTCCAGATTACTTAATGAGGCCAGTGATGTTGCAGGCAAATCTGTCCTGGATGTCAGTGCCGGCGTTACCAACGCACTGGCTGTGCATTGGCTTTCCGGGTCTTCACTATTATTTTCCGATGACCAGCCCGCTGCGGTCAATGGCCCGGACGATTCTCCGGACACCACACCACCTGCAACCAGTTTTTCTACCCAGATCAAGAGGGTGAAAGGCGCTAAAAAATATACCATAACCCTACAGCCCGATGAAGTGGCGACAATGTATTTCCGCTTTACCGGACAGGGCGTGATTATCGATGGCGGCACTGACACCACCACCTGGCAAACCTATACACAAGCTGTCGTGGTCCAACTCGATAAAGGTGGCTCAGGCGATTTCGGGTTCTACGCGGAAGACGTAGCCGGGAATGTAGAAGCCATACAACTGGAGATACTGCAATGAAAGTTTCATGGATGAAAGCCCTGGTGTTTGCTGTCAGTCTGATCCCCCTGGCCGGTACAAGTGTCGCCTCGGTCACAGAATATGAAGAAATTATTTACTACCACAACGACGCACTGGGTTCGCCCGTTGTTGCAACAGATGCAAACGGTGATGTGCTCTGGCGAGAAGAGTACTCACCGTACGGCTCACGACTCCTGCTCGAAAGTCAGGAGTCTGATTGT
>Ga0164315_10000502_pt1 | contig 27239 bp, 28 predicted proteins | sample GuaBasSedimGuay6_FD_113737 | JGI IMG/M metagenome (GOLD analysis project Ga0164315, IMG submission 113737) | Subseafloor sediment microbial communities from Guaymas Basin, Gulf of California, Mexico - Guay6, Core 4569-2, 0-3 cm | ecosystem: Environmental > Aquatic > Marine > Hydrothermal vents... | reverse complement strand
GTGCGCACCGCGCATCATGTGAGAGGTACCAGCGCGTAGGGTGCGCACCGCGCACTATGCAAACTAGAAAACAGCGTGTCCCGGCGTCCTGGGGAAAGGTATGGCATCGCGCACGTTGTCCATGCCGGTCACATAGTTGAGCAAGCGTTCAAAACCCAGGCCAAACCCCGCATGAGGGACGGTGCCATAGCGGCGCAGGTCGCGATACCACCACAATTTCTCACGCAGGTGCTCATCCATACGCGCATCGAGCACATCCAGGCGCTCCTCGCGCTGGGCACCGCCGATGATCTCGCCGATGCCGGGAGCCAATATATCCATCGCCGCTACAGTTTTGCCGTCGTCGTTGAGGCGCATATAAAACGCCTTGATGTCCCTGGGATAATTCATCACCACCAGCGGCCGGCCCACATGCTGCTCGGACAGGTAGCGCTCGTGTTCCGAGGCCAGGTCCACACCCCAGGTCACCGGGAATTCAAAGTTTTCACCACAGTTTTTGAGGATATCGACGGCCTCGGAATATTCCATGCGCTCAAAACTGTGGTCTGTCACCCCGCGCAGGCGGGATATCACGGTATCGTCGATGCGCTGCTGGAAGAAGGCGATGTCATCCTCCCGCTCCTCCAGCACACGGCTGAGTACGTGCTTGAGCAGGTCTTCCGCCAGGTCGGCGTTGTCATGCAGATCGGCGAAGGCGATCTCCGGCTCCACCATCCAGAACTCCGCCAGGTGGCGGCTGGTATTGGAATTTTCCGCGCGAAAGGTGGGTCCAAAGGTATACACCTTGCTCATGGCCAGGCAGTAAGACTCTACCTCCAACTGGCCGGACACCGTGAGGAAGGACTCCCCGCCAAAGAAATCCCGACTGAAGTCCACCCCTGTGTCGTCCCTGCGTGGCATATTGGCAAAATCCAGGGTGCTGACTCGAAATAATTCGCCCGCGCCCTCGCAATCGCTACCGGTGATAATCGGGGTGTTGATCCAGTGAAAACCAGCGTCGTGAAAATAATTATGAATGGCGTTGGCCAGCGTGGTGCGCACCCGGGTGATCGCTCCAAACGTATTGGTGCGTGGCCGCAGGTGGGCCTGGGTGCGCAAGTACTCGAATGTATGGCGCTTCTTGGCAATCGGGTAACTCTCCGCATCATCCACCCAGCCCACCACCTCCACCCCAGTGGCCTGGATCTCCACACTCTGGCCCTTGCCCCGGGACTGCACCAGCTCGCCGCTGACAATCACCGCGCAACCGGTGGACAGATGCAGCACCTCCGATTCGTAGTTGCCCAAAGTATCCGGCACCACCGCCTGGATGGCATCAAAAGACGAGCCGTCATGCACCGCCAGAAAAGAAATTCCCGCCTTGGAATCCCGCTTACTGCGCAGCCAACCCCTGACTGTGACCTGCGTACCAACGGCGACCTCACCCTTGAGGGTGGCGACAATAGAGGTGATTTCAGACATGGTACACGTGCTCTCGAGGCAATGAAGTTTGCAGCGCAGGATACCGAAACACAGTAAACCCCGCCAGTGGACTTCCTTTACCAAAGCGCGATAGTTGCGGCGTTGGCGGTCTTTGAATCACCGTGGGTCTGCCACTTGTCGTCGTTGCGCAGCTCTCAATCAGGCGGCGGTATGCAAACCGCACTCGCGGCCATCGTGTACCTTGGTGGGATCAAAGTAGTGCCGGCAGCTAACCAGTTGGTGCTGCTCCATATAATTTTCCACATCGTCCTCGGACCAGTAAAAAATGGGCGCTACCTTGATGATGCCGCGATCGTCAGTGGACACGATATCCAGGCTCTTGCGGTGCTCGGTTTCCTCCCGACGAATGCCGGTCAGCCAGATCTCCGGCTGGAAATCTTCCAGCGCCAGGGCAAAGGGTTCCAGCTTCACCTGGCGGGTGAACTCCTGATGACGCTCCTGCTCATCCACGGTAGGTATTCCGCCCATAACGGCGTTGCGCCGTTCGGAGGTCATTAGCGGGGAATAGGTATGGATATTCACACCCAGATCGCGAATCAGACGTTCAGCCACAATGTAGGTATCGCGCAGGTTGTAGCCGGTATCGACCCAGATGGTGGGCACGGATTTGTCTATCTCGCTCACCAGGTGCAACATCACCGCCGCATTGCGGCCCATACTGGTGGTGGCGATCGTCTTCCTGCCCAGCCCCAGCGCCCACCGCACTACCTCCTGGGCGCCGACGTTGCGCAGGGAGGCGTTTACACTGTCAAAATCCAGTTCCACAGCTGGCGGTTACCACTATTTTGGGGTAGGAGGTGCGAACTTTATAGAATCAAAAAGGTAGTTACAAATAACCATGTTTTATATAGATATGCTTCAGGTCGCCATCTGCAGCGATAATCCAGTGTACTTCGTCACTCATAATGTAACATTCGGCGAGTTGCCAAAGGCCATCAGTCAGGCGCATTTACGCAGGCATAATGGGCCTACGTCAAGAAAGCGCAACGCAGCTGATGGCCTTTGGCGGCTCGCCCGAAGGGAGCCCCCTACCTCCAGACGCGGCGGTACAGCTCGACTATTTCGGCGGCAGTGGGCACGCGTGGATTATTATCGGGGGAGCCGGACGCCAGGGCCTGTTCCACCATCAGCTCCAGCGCGTCAAACCAGCTAGCCTCCTCGATGCCAAACTCCCGGGGGGTGGGCACCGACAGATCGACGTTGAGCCGCCGCAGGCCATCCACCAGTTTGTCGGTAGCCTCCGAGTCACTGTCAGACTGCGCTGCAATCCCCATAGTGCGGGCGCAGTGTGCGTAGCGCGCGGCCGCGTGGTCCACGGACCAGGCGGTGATCTCAGGTAACAGCATGGCGTTACTCAACCCGTGGGGCACATGGAACAGGGCACCGATGGGCCGGCTCATGCCGTGGATCAGCGTGACTGAAGCATTGGCGAAGGCGATACCGCCCTGGGTGGCGGCCAGCATCATCGCCTCCCTGGCCTGGCGGTTGTCCGGCTCGGCGCAGGCAGTGCCAATATTCTGGTAAATCGTGCGCATAGCGGTGAGCGCCACACTGTCAGTAAAGGGGTTGGCCTTGCGGCTGACATAGGCTTCCAGCGCATGACACAGGCTGTCGATGCCGGTATCGGCAGTGAGACGATAAGGCATGCTCAGGGTCAGTTCATAGTCCACCAATGCCGCGACCGGCATCAGGCCCAGGCCCATGCACAACATCTTCTCCCGGGTTTCGGTGTCGGTGATCACAGCCACCCGCGTGGCCTCCGAGCCCGTGCCCGCGGTAGTGGGTATGGCCAGGATGGGCAGGCCGGAGTCGAGTTGGTAGGGCACCTTGTAATCGCGTATGGCGCCATCGCGCCCGGCCAGCACCGCCACCGCCTTGGCCGTATCCAGGGAACTGCCGCCGCCCAGCGCCACCACGCAGTCAAATGAGCCCTCACGCAATACCGCCAGAGCACTATAGACACTGTCGGTGGTGGGGTCCGGCACACAATCGCCGAACAGGCCGTAGACAATGCCGGCCTCATCCAGCGGACCTAGCAGACGAGCGCAGTGGCCGCACTCCACCATAAAGGGGTCGGTCACCAGCAGCGGCCGTTCCAGGCCCAGCTCCGCCAGCGTGGCCACCAACGTCCGGCTGGCGCCCGCACCGACCCGCAGAATGCGCGGCAGGTTGATATTGGCGATCATTACCGTGCCTCGTCAGTCCTTGATGGCAATCAGGTGGATTTCAAACACCAGCGCGGTATCGGGTGGAATGGAATCCCCCGCGCCCTGCTCGCCGTAGGCCAATTTGGGTGGACATGCGATACGCCACTTGTCGCCCACGGACATCATCTGCAACGCCTCTGTCCAGCCCGGGATCACCTGGTCCACCCCGAACTCAGCGGGCTCGCCCCGTTCTACCGAGCTGTCAAATACCGTGCCGTCCAGCAGGGTACCGTGGTAATGGGTGACCACCTTGGATCGCGGGCCCGGTTTCTCGCCGTCACCCGTCTCCAGCACCTCATATTGCAGGCCGCTGCCGGTGGTAGACACCTCGTCCCGCGCCGCGTTGGCCACCATAAACTGGTTGGCCAGTTGCTCGCGCTTGTCCGCCAACTCTGTCGCCTTGGCCTGTTGCCGCTCCTGTATTACCTGGTAGCTGGGATTGATCTCGACATCGGACAGGGCCGCCTCCTGGTGGTTGTACCAATGCCGAACACCGGCCAATACCGCCTCCAGTTCCATACCGTCAAACCGGTTACGACGTAACTGGTCGCCAAACTGCAGGCCAAAGCCGTAGCTGACTTTCTGTTCATCGGTGGTCAATTCCACCTCGGGTAGTAGTGCCATAATAATTTTCCGCTATGCTGATGTAGGAAGAGAGGCGCACTTTATCACCAACGGAAGCTGACTGACATGACAGAGGCAATAAACGACATCCACGCATTCCGGTTCGGGGCACTGGACGAGACCGGCATGAGCGCCGCGGACCGCAACCCCCTGTGGTTCACCTCCAGCGCGCAGACCGATGAAACCTGTCGCGCCCGTTTTGGCCGCCTGGTAGAGCGTGATGGCGCTTTGCGTTGGTGAAAGCATTGGCGCTATGCAACTCCCCCCACCAGCACGCACGAGACCGCCATGACAGACCACAACCTGAAAGTACAACTGTTGCTCACTGGCAACGAGATCATGAGCGGCGACACGGTGGACTCCAACTCCGCCCTGATCGCCCGGCGCCTCAGTGAACTCGCCATCGGGGTGCACCGCAAGGTGACAGTGGGTGACGAGGTGGAACTGCTCAAAAACGAACTGACAGCGATGGCCGCGAACGCCGATCTGCTAATTGTCAACGGCGGCCTGGGACCCACCGTGGATGATCTCACGGCGGAAATTCTGGCGGCAGCGGCAGGCGTGGGTATCGAGCAACACCCGCAGGCCGTGGCGCACCTGGAGCAGTGGTGCGGCAGGCGCAACCTGCAGCTCAATGCCGCCAACCTGAAACAGGCCATGCTGCCCCGCGGTGCGATTATCATAGACAACCCCATAGGCAGTGCCGTGGGCTTTGAGCTGACCCTGGGTAATTGTCGCGTTATCTGCACACCGGGAGTCCCCAGTGAGCTGGCCGTCATGCTGGACGGCATCCTGGAGAGCCTGGCCGGGCAACTGGAGCGCCCGGTAGAACGCAACATCCTGCGCCTGCAGACCTTCGGCCTGGGAGAGTCCACTGCCCAGCAAATGATCACAGATGCCCTCCCCGACTGGCCCGATGAAGTGGAGCTTGGGTTTCGCGCGGGAGCGCCGCAGATGGAAATCAAGCTGACTATAGAGCGGGCCGCGGCGGCGCCACTGCAACAGCGCTGTCGGGAACAGCTACAGGATTTGTTCGGCGACCACATCATCGGTGAGGGAGATACCTTGCTGGCGGAACGGGTGTTGCAGCTATTGCGGGAGCGTGGTGCGACCCTGACCACCGCCGAGTCCTGCACCGGCGGCCTGATCGCCTCCATGCTGACTCGTATCGCCGGATCTTCGGATGCCTTCCACGCGGGTTTTGTGACCCACGCCGACGACATCAAGCACTCGGTGCTGGGGGTGAGCGAAGACACCCTGACCGGGCAGGGCGCTGTCAGCGAAGAGGTGGTGCGGCAGATGGCACTGGGTGCCATGGACCGCTCCGGGGCGGACTATGCCATAGCGGTGTCAGGTATCGCCGGGCCGGACGGAGGCACCGCCCAGAAGCCGGTGGGTACCGTATGGCTGGCCTGGGGCGAGCCCGGGCACATCCACACCCGCTGCCTGTGCTGGCCGGTGGAACGCAGCCTGTTCCAGACCATGATCGCCGCGGCGGGGCTGGATATGATCCGCCGGATATTGCTGGGGATAGAGCTGGAGCCCAGATACTTTGTCCAGCGGCGAGCGAGGTAATTTGGTGCGCGTTGCGCACCCTACGGGCTGGGCGGTGGATTTGGTGCGTATTGCGCGCCCTACGGACCGTCGATGACCTCGTGCTCCTCGGTGGCGGACAGTTTGTGCCACACCAGGGAGTGAAAACGGGTTACCCCTTCCACCTGGTCCTTGCCGCTCAGCACCAGCGTCTGCCCATCCAACTCCGCGTGACGCAGCTGTTCGGTGCCGGGAAAATTGGGATTGAGGCTCTGGCTCACGTAGTGAATAACATCACTCCCTACCACACGAAAACGACCCGCATAGTGGAAATAGGAGCTAAACGCGGCAGCCCTTGCCTCATCCGGCAGTTTCCGGAAGTTCACATCCCGGGGCAGTAGCGCCCTTTCCTTACGGCAGATGGAAGCACTCATCCAGCCGTCGCTGGTGTACAGCAACAAACCCTGGGGGTCCTCGCCGTAAGGGTAGGTGAAATCATCCCGGTCCGAGTATCCAATAGTCCAGGATTCCAGTTGCCAGGTTCCGTTGAGTTCTTCATTGCTAATCATGGTTGTGGTCTATCTCCGATCAAGGTTGTAATTGTTCAATATTCCAGTCATCGCCCGACTGCCGGGCATAAAGAAAACGATCGTGCAGGCGGTGCTCGCCACCCTGCCAGAATTCGATACGCTGTGGCACCACGCGGTAGCCGCCCCAGAAATCCGGTATGGGAATTTCACCTTTGCCAAATTTTTCGCGCATGGCATGCGCCTGCTGGAGTAGCAGGGTTCGGGCCGAAATAGGCCTGCTCTGGCGCGAAGCCCAGGCGGCGATCTGGCTCTCCCGGGGGCGCGTGATGAAGTAACTGGCAGACTCCGCCACGCTCATCTTCTGTGCGCTGCCGCCAATAATCACCTGGCGGTCCAACTCGTTCCAGGGAAACAGCAAAGAGACCTGCGGGTTATGGGCAATATCCCGGGCCTTGGCGCTGCCATGATTGGTGTAAAACACAAAACCCCCGGCGGACATGCCCTTGAGCAGCACGATGCGCTGCCATGGTAGACCCTGCTCATCCACAGTCGCCAGCACCATGGCCGTGGGGTCTTCCAACCCGGCCCGCACCGCCTGCTCCAACCAGATCTCAAACTGCCGGACAGGGCTGGCGTCAAGCATGTCCCCAGTGAGCCCACCGGCCGTATATTCGCGCCGGAAATCCTCGTATCGCAATGTTAATACCTGCTAGTCTACAATACTCACATATTAGCTGGCGGACCCTGGGGAGGCAAAGCCAAACAGGATGCATATATCACCGATCATTCGCGATGGTGCGGCAGGCGACCTGGATACCCTGGTCGATATCCTCAGCGACAGCTTCTCCAATGACCCCATGCTCAACTGGGTAATCCCCCGACCGCAGCTATATCCGGAATTTTTCCGCCTGCTCATCCAGGATGTGTACCTGCCCCGCGGTATCGTCCACCTGGAGGGCCGCAGGCGCGGCGCAGCCCTGTGGCTGCCACCCGAACAGCGCCTCGAAATCCCGCCGCGCATGGCCCTGCTCAATATGGCTATCAAACTCGTCCTGCACAAAGGCCCGCTGACCCTGTGGCGCATCCACCAGCAGGGCGCCCTGTTTGCCAAACACCACCCGAAAGAACCTCACTACTACCTGCAGTACATTGGCTGTCGCCAGAGGGACCGGGGACAGGGTGTGGGGGCGACCTTACTCAAACAGGGCACCAGAATTTGCGACGAACAAAATACCCCGGCGTATCTTGAAAGCTCCAACAGCCTCAACGTGCCCCTCTACCAGCGCCACGGCTTCGAAGTGATTCACGAGCAGGCCGTTACGAAAAACGGGCCCAAAGCCTGGTTTATGTGGCGCGAGCCGAGGTAGACTACCGCCGTTGTGGGGCGCAATGGGCACACTTCGCTCCTGGTATCGACGTGTGGTTGTTGGGGCAAAAAAACCCGACCGGGATAGTCAATCATTGGTGCTGGGATACACCGGAGCGCGCATTCCCATGGCCGGTATTTGGGGAAATGGGTAAAAATCCCGCCAATCCTCGCCAAAATCTTCAGCGATATCCCGCCCAAAGGCACACTGATAGCGCTCATCCATGGCCAGCAGTAACTCATTTTCCGTGGCTATACCCAGCAGTGCGGCAGCCTCCATCATTCCTTCGGTGCGCAGTCGCAGGGCGGGAGGCACGTCACCACCCCCGGCCAGCGCAGCAAACATCTCGCTCCACCGTTTGCTGAGCTCAGCAGTTAAGGTTTTCATCGGCTGTACCCCTGTCCCAACTCCATAGTGTCACCAATCGGGTAAATCTTTCGCTAGTGTGCTGCGGCGAATAGTGGTGCTATTTAACGAAATAGACTGTGAAAAATGGCTGATTTATGCCTTTCCGCAGTTAGAGCAGTGTTAAGCCCGACGGATTCCTAGTATGCGTTGCAAAGCAAAACAGTTAAAGTCTGGCCTGAGCGTAAATTTGGAAACGATTATCGTGAATATCACACGACAACTGATACTGGCTCTGGCCACTTGTAGCCTGCTGCTGACAGGCCCCGCCCTGGGCCGTGACGCCGCCAACCATATCCCCATCATCAACTTCCAGCAGCGCTTTCTGCCAGTGGTCGCACGCCATGGCATGGTCGTCGGCCCCGAGAGACTGGCAGCGGAAGTGGGCACACAGATACTGCAAAGCGGAGGCAATGCGGTGGATGCCGCTGTGGCCACCGGCTTCGCCCTGGCGGTAAGCTACCCGCGGGCCGGCAACCTGGGCGGCGGCGGTTTTATGCTCATACACCTCGCCGAAGGCGACCGACAGACACTTATCGACTACCGCGAAACCGCTCCGGCGGCGGCCGGCAGAAACCTGTTCCTGGATAACAAAGGTGCAGTAGAGCGCTCGCGAGAATTCTTCAGCCACCAGTCCGCCGGCGTACCCGGTACCGTAGCCGGTCTACTGTACGCGCTGGAAAAATATGGCAGCATGAGCCGGGAGCAGGTTATGGCCCCGGCCATCGCCCTGGCCGAGCGGGGCCTGGCGGTCTCATTCGCCCTCAATTTTGAAATCAATGCCCGGGCTGAACAGCTGCGCAAGAATCCCGAGGCACTGCGATTATTTTTCAAAGCGGATGGCACCCCCTATGAAATGGGCGATATCTGGCGGCAACCGGATCTGGCCTGGACCCTCATGCAGATCCAGAAAAAAGGCCACGATGGCTTCTACGCCGGCGAGGTGGCGCGGCGCATCTCCGGCGAGATGGAGGTCGGTGGCGGCCTGATTACCGCGCAGGACCTGGCTGACTACCGCGTGGTGGAGCGGCAACCGGTGCGGGGCCACTTCCGCGAGTTCGAGATCGTATCCACCCCACCCCCCTCCTCCGGCGGTGTGCATATCGTGCAAATGCTCAACATACTGGAGGGTTATGACATGGCGGCGATGGGTCACAACAGCGCCGCCTACCTGCATCACCTGACGGAGAGTATGAAACTGGCCTACGCCGATCGCAGCCGCTACCTGGGAGATCCGGATTTCACCGAGGTGCCGGTGTCCCAGCTCACCGACAAAGCCTACGCTGCACGCCAACGACAATTAATCGACCCTGCCCGGTCCACGCCATCGGCGGATATTTTTCCGGGCAAAATGCTGCCCGATGGGAGCAGCGACACCACACACTATACGGTGGCCGATCGCCACGGCAACGTGGTAAGTAATACCTACACGCTGAATTTCAGTTTCGGTTCACACATCGCAGTGCCCGGCACCGGCATGCTGCTCAACAACGAGATGGCGGATTTCGCGGCCAACCCGGGTCAGCCTAACGCCTTTGGTTTAATAGAGAGTGAGGCCAACATAATCGAGCCCGGCAAGCGTCCCCTTTCCTCCATGTGCCCCACCATGGTTTTCCGCGATGGCAAACCCTGGCTGGCCACCGGCAGCCCCGGTGGCAGCCGGATCATCACCACCGTATTACAAACCCTACTCAACACCATGGAATTCGATATGAATATCGCCACGGCCACAGCGGGAGCCAGGGTGCATCACCAGTGGATGCCGGACATACTGCTGGTGGAGCGAGGCATCAGCCCGGATACCATCAAACTCCTGGAAAACATGGGCCAACAGGTGGAAGTTGGCAACCGCACCCTGGGGCGCACCCAGTCCATCATGCTGGATGACGGCTGGCTGCTGGGCGCGACAGACACGCGACGGCCCGGTGGCTGGGTAGCGGGCTATTGATATGTCCAGGGTGGGAACCCACCAGCAACGCCTTGCGAGACTACAGATGAACAGTGCTTCGTTTTCTGCAGCCCGGATACACAGAGCCTGTCGCGCTTTATCGGGCGCCCTGCTGCTTGCCGCGCTGACAGGTAGTGCTGTGCTGTCGGCGCAGGAAATGGATACCGCTACCAGCGAACGGCAGATTCGAGCAGACGCAGGCGCCGGGGAACAAGCCTTCAGGAAAGCCATATCCGGTATTGAATCTACCCACGGGGCGTACGCGGCAGCGCTGTCTGAGCAATTGCTCAGCCTGGGTCTGGTCCTGCAATCCCGGGGGCAACACGACGAAGCGGTCGATTTATTCAAACGCGGTGTGCACCTGGCACGCATCAACGACGGGTTGTACAGCGAACAGCAGATTCCCCTGCTGCAGGGCCAGATCGCCAGCCATATAGCGCTGGGAAACTACGTCGCGGCGGACGAGCGCCAGCATTACATGTATCGCGTACAGATCCGCAGCATGGATAACGGCCAGTCGCTAACCATGGCCTTTATGCAGCAAGCCAACTGGCAGCACAACGCCTACAGCCTGGGCCTCGGACCGCAAGGGTATACGCGCATAATGAATATGTGGGATCTGTACCGGTTGGCGCTCAACGATATCATCGCCCGTGAGGGAGAGACTTCGCCCAACCTGCTACCACCCCTGCACGGAATGCTGGAGGCGCAATACCTGATTTCCGGCTACCGATGGCAGGATCATAGCGACAGCTCCGGGGGTGATCTGGGTGCACGCCAGGATTTGAACCGTTTTAGCACCTATCGCGCCCAGAGTTACCAGAAGGGCAGCGCCGTTATCACCGCTATCCACGATATCGAGTTGCAACGCGAGGGTGAACAGGGTGTGGCTACGGTACAAGCCCTCATTATGTTGGGCGACTGGCAGCTATGGCACGACCAGCGCGATGCGGCCTGGCAAACCTATCAGGGCGCCCTGACGGAACTTGCGGAGCGAGATGATGCCCAATTACAGATGGACCACCTGCTCGGCGAGCCGGTGGCGTTGCCGAATATAGCCGGCGTGAGACCGCTGCCGCCAGCGGTGGACACAGCTGAGGCCAATATCCTGTTAGAATTCGATGTGAGCGCGCGCGGGCGCGTGGTTAACCTGGAGCGCCTGGATGAAAATGAAGCCATCGACGGCAAGGCCCACCGCCTGATGCGCAAGCTGCGTAAAACCAAGTTCCGACCACGTTTTGAGGCAGGGCAACCCACAGAGACGGAAAAACTTGTCAAGGCATTTAACATTGAATAATACAATCCAACAGCGGCTTCTCAAACTGGGAGGGGTGGTTTGCACCTGCCTGTTACTCAGCGGTTGCCCCAGCGCGAGTAACCCCCCCCTACCGCAACCGCCTGCGACGCCCAGCACCCCGCCTCCCCCCAGTAGCAGCCCGCCGCCGCCCAGCAGTAGCTCATCGAGCAGTTCATCAAGCAGCAGTTCTTCTGCCAGTAGTAGCGCCAGCGAATCGTCCAGTAGTAGCGCCAGCGAATCGTCCAGCAGTAGCGCCAGCAACAGTGATGAGTCCGGTAGCCAATCCACCAGTGGCTCACCCGCTGAGCCCGGCTCCAGTGCCGGTGACCTGGGGGAATTCCCCCAGGGAGAGTTCCCCGGTGACAGCGGTGAGCAGACGGCCAGTGCCGACGACGCAGGAGCAGCGGGGGAATCCGCAGCGCAGGAGGATCCCGCCGGCGGCCAACCGGGTGAGAGCGGCAGCGGCGATCCCGGCCCTGGCGACGGCGCCGCAGGCAGCGACCGCCTGCCGGACCTGCGGGACGAACCGAGCCTGGAAGATGTATTGGGCGCCATGGAAGCCGCCGCGGGTGAAGCCGGTTCAGGTACTGCCGGAACCAGCGGCGGCCAACCCGGCGACCCCACTGGAGGCGGCCAGCCCGGTGGCCAGCAATCCCGCAGCGGCAGCGGCACTATGAGTAGCAGTGGCACCTATGGTGGCAACGGCGCTTACGGCGGCGGCACTCCACCCCAGGGCAGTGGCGGCCGCGGACCCCTGACCCCCGCCGAACAGATCGCCTTACTCGAAGCGCAACTGGAAAAGGGCACCGGTGAATTCGACGCGATGATCCTGGAGGAGCAGGAGGAGCAGCGGCGCGTCGCGCGCGCCAACGCACCCAGCCAACCGCCTCCATCCAGCGAAACCTCCGCGGCCGGGACCGGTGGCTACTACGGTGGCGGCAGCCCCTATGAGGATGGCCCGATGGCGGCCGGTGGTGGCGGTTACAGTACCGGCGGTGGCATGGGTGGTGTGTCACAAGGTGGCGGCATGCCACAGAATACGACGAAATACCCGCCGCCCAAGGATATTCCCAGCGGCAATGACGACGATGTGGTGGCGCGCCAGTTGCGCGAGGCCGCCATGCGTGAACCAGACCCCGCTGTGCGGGAAAAATTATGGGATGAATATCGCAAGTACAAGGGCGTCTCCAGGTGATTATCCTGCGTCCGCTAGCCGCTTTGTTACTTGCGGTTGTGCTCAGTGCCTGCGTCGACCAGTCGATCAAGAGTACCTCTGTACCCAGCGTCAACGCAGCCTCTGCACAAGTGTCTGAGGAACTACTGCTGGATGTCAGCATTGTTGTTTTCGATCCGGGCCTGGACGACTACGACGAGGACCAACAGGTCTACCCGGAAGTGCGCAAGGCCGAGGCGCGCTATATGCCCGGTCTGTTGTCACAGGCCATACAGGACAGCGGCGCCTGGGGCGCCGTGCGCGTCGTACCCAGCAACGAGCAGTTCACCGACCTCATGGTACAGGGCAAAATCCTGTACTCAGACGGTGAGGAACTGCAACTACAGATCAACGCCACCGACTCGCGCGGCTATGTATGGCTGGACAAAAAATACACCGGCAATTCCAGCCACTATGCCTACAAGGTCACCACACGCAGCACCTACGACCCGTTTCAGGCGGTGTACAACACCATCGCCAACGATCTGTTACAGTCGCTGGAAGAGCTGCGACCCAAGGACCGCGAGAACGTACGCCTGATAACTGAATTGCTGTTCGCGCGGAGCTTCTCGCAGGATGCCTTCGATGGCTACCTGGCGCAGGACCGCAAGGGCCGCTATATGGTGATGCGGCTACCGGCCGAGAACGACCCCATGCTGGAGCGGGTGCAGGCCATCCGCGAACGCGATCGCGTATTCGTCGACACCCTGCAGGAATACTACGTGAACTTCGATGCGCAGATGACCGACCCCTACCAGGAGTGGCGCAGGCTCAGCTATGAGGAGTCCATGGCCCTGCAGGAGCTCAAGGCCGAGAGCACCCGTCGCCTGATAGCGGGCACGGTGGCGATACTGGCCGGTATTGCCGGGGCCAGCTCTGGCGACAGCGCCATGACCCGTACTGCCGGCCAGGTGGCCATCGTCGGTGGCGGCTTCCTGCTCAAGAGCGGACTGGAAAAACGCAGTGAGGCTCGGATTCACGTGGAGGCACTGGAGGAATTGGGCATGTCCCTGGAAGCGGAGATTGCGCCCCAGGTGATAGAACTGGAAGATCGCACGGTGATGCTCAGCGGCAACGTGGAAGACCAGTATTCCCAGTGGCGCGAGGTGTTAGCGGATATTTATCGTACCGAGATAGGTGAACTGGAATTACCCGAAAATTCTGCCGCCACAACTGATACACTCTGACCCCCAACACGCCAGGCCGCAACAACTGCATGTCTTCCCACGATGAACCGGTACAACCCACACCCTTTGATGTAGCGCAGCCGGCCGCGCCGCGGGAGCCCGCCGGTGCGGCCGGCGCACGCCGCGGCGCGCCGCCCTGGGTGCTGCCTGCCCTGGGCGGCCTGGTACTGTTAGCGGTACTGGTGATTTTCTGGTTACCGGAGCGCGTTACAGCGCCCGGTGAGCCGGCACCCGTCGCCACGCAGGTCGCCTCGCAGCAAACACCCGTTGCACCGGATACCGCGCGCGTCACGCCAACGACTAAAACCCCCGCCGGCAAAACCGATGCATCTCCCTGGTCGGAAGCGCAGCTGGCGAAGCTGCGTAAGGAAGCCCAGGATGTACTGGCCGAACTGCTGGATATTCAGTTCACGCTGGAAGAGCGCGGCGTAAAACAGTGGGCACCGGAGCGTTTTGCAGAGGTTGCCACCACCGCCGCCGCCGGGGATGAGTTGTACAAAAACCGGGAGTACGAGGCCGCCACGGCCCGCTACGAGGAGGCCCTGGCCGCATTACAGACACTGCAGGAGGGCATACCCCAGGAGCTGGCCGGACAGCTGGAACTGGCCCGCCAGGCGATAGAGGACGGCGAGCCCGCTACCGCCAATACAGCCCTGGAACTGGCCGCTGCAATCGAACCCGACAGTCCTGAACTGGCCGCTTTGCGCCGGCGCGCCGACGCCCTGCCTGAGTTGCTGCCCCTGCTGGAACAGGCGGCCGAGGCAGAACAAAACGGCGACCTGGCCAGTGCGACACAATTACTGACTGCAGCCGCGGCGGTGGACCCACAACATCTGCGTACTCAAAGCGAACTGCAGCGGGTGGCCGCGGCCTACAAGGAACAACGCTTCAACGATGCCATGAGCGAGGGCTACAGCGCCCTGGACAAGGGCGATTTCGCCGCTGCCCGCAAAGCGTTTCGCGCAGCCGGGAAATTGGAGGACGATACCAGCGAGGCGGCCAGCGCCCTGCAGGAAGTGGAGACAGCCGAAACCGCCTACCGCCTGACCAGGCTGAAACAAAGCGGCAGTACCAACGAGCAGCAGGAAAAATGGCAGGAAGCGGTCAAGGCCTATGAAAAGGCGCAAAAGATAGACAGCAACGTGCTGTTCGCCAGCGAGGGGCTCAAGCGCAGCCAGGGCAGGGCCCGGTTGGACAAACAGTTCCGCACCACCCTGGGGAAACCGGGGCGACTATCGGATGTAGCGGTCGCGGAGGCGACAGAGCAATTACTGCAATACGCGGTGCGAATCAAACCACGCGGGCCGGTACTGGCGCAGCAAATCGACAGTGTGCAACAGCTGTTGCAACAGGCTAACACCCCCATCGCCGTCACCCTGCGTTCCGATGCCCAGACCGAAGTAATCGTTTACAAGGTGAAACGACTGGGACAATTTGAGCAGCGCGAACTGGCCCTGCGCCCGGGCACTTACACGGCGGTGGGCACCCGCAACGGCTATCGTGATGTGCGCCTCAGTTTTACTATCAACCACAACAGTGCGCCGGCCCCCGTCACCATCGCCTGCACGGAGCCGATTTAACATGACACCTTTAACATGACACAACAGGATTCGGGGCAGCCACTGGCCATCGAGCCCAGCGCTTTTGCGCCTCTGGACAGTAGCGCGGCCAAACCGCCCCCCCGGCGCAATCCCCGGCGCTGGCTGCTGCCGGGCTGTGCCCTGGTATTTGTCCTGATCATGGTATTTTTGCTGAGCGCCCACTCCCTGCAGGTAGTGGTGACTGCCGAAAGCCCGGCGCAAGTGTCTGTCAGCGGCCTGGTGCTACCGTTTGGGGAGCGCTACCTGTTGCGCCGGGGCGAATACGAGGTAAGCGCCAGTGCCGAGGGCTATCACACCATGGTCACCAGCGTCACGGTGGGTCAGCAGGACAGCCAGACCGTTGAGTTGGTGCTGCAACCATTGCCGGGATTATTATCCGTTGAAAGTACACCGGCGGGCGCCCGGGTACTTATCGATGGTGAAACAGTGGGCGCAACGCCCCTGGTAAACCACGCCGTCGCCGCAGGCGAACATACGCTGCAATTGCAGGCGGAGCGCTACCTGCCTCTGGAGCAAACACTGCTGGTGAGCGGCCGCAACATTGCGCAGCAACTGCAACTACAACTGGCCCCGGCCTGGGCTGAGGTGACGGTCGACAGCCGGCCGGCGGGGGCCAGCATCCTGGTGGATGGGGAAGCCGTGGGCAGCACGCCGGCCACCGTGGAAATACTGCAGGGCGAGCGCCAGTTGATTTTGCAGCTGGCAACCTACGCCGACTGGCAGCAAACCCTGGAGCTTAACGCGGGAGATCCCCTGGACCTGGGCCAGGTAGAATTGCAACCTGCCGCCGGCATGCTGGAATTGGCCAGCACCCCCAGCGGCGCCAATGTCACCCTCGACGGAGAATTCCAGGGCCAGACACCACTGACCCTGCAGCTGATTCCTGGCCGGGCGCATCGCCTGGCGGTATTCAAGCCCGGCTACCGACGTCACTCCAGTACCGTACAGCTGGCGGCCGCCGGCAGCGACAGCCAGACCATAAAACTGCGCGCGCAATTGGGAGAGGTGCGCTTCAACATCAGCCCGGCCAATGCCATCGTGCGTATCGATGGCCAACCCCGTGGACGCGGCAGTCAGACCCTGTCGCTACCCGCTTTCGAGCACCGGGTGGAAATTGCCCTGGACGGTTATGCCACCGTACGACGCCGGGTAACCCCGCGCCCGGGACTGCAACAACTGGTGGAAGTCACCCTGCAAACCCAGCAGGAAGTGCGCATGGCACGCATCAAACCCGAGGTAACGACCTCTGTGGGCCAGACCCTGCTACTGTTCAAGCCCGGGGAATCGCCGCTGTCCGACTTCACCATGGGCGCCTCGCGCCGGGAACCCGGTCGCCGCGCCAATGAGGTGCTGCACCCGGTATCCCTGCGGCGCATGTTCTACCTGCAAACCACCGAGGTCACCAACGCCCAGTTTCGCCAATTTCAATCCGCCCATAACTCCGGCCAGATCGAGGGTAAAAGCCTCAATCGGGAGCACCAGCCGGCAGTGCAGGTGAGCTGGCAGCAGGCCGCCTCCTTTTGCAACTGGCTCAGCGAGAAAGAGGGCCTGCCGGCCTTTTACCGGGAAACCAACGGCATCGTGAGCGGCTACAATCCCAACACCACCGGCTACCGGCTACCCAGCGAAACAGAGTGGGCCTGGGCCGCCCGCGCCAAAGGCGAGATACTGCTGAAATTCCCCTGGGGCGACACGTTTCCGCCCACCGATGTGGTAGAAAACTATGCCGACAACACCTCTGCCCACGTTACCGGACGTATACTCAACGGCTATACTGATGGTCACGTGCTCAGCGCCACTGTCGCCTCATTCGCCCCCAACCACAACGCCCTGTACGACATGGGTGGCAACGTCGCCGAATGGGTGCACGATGCATATAGCATCCCCTCCGCCAACGGTACTGTCGCAATTGATTCCCTGGGCACCCAGGGTGGTGATAACTACGTCATCCGCGGCGCCAGCTGGTCCCAGAGCAAGATTGGTGAACTGCGCCTGTCGCACCGTGATTATGGGCAAGCCGGCCGGGATGACGTAGGATTCCGGTTAGCGCGTTATGCAGAGTAAGATATGATCACAACTCGTTCCCTGACCGTCGCAATCCTCTCCCTGGTGCTGGGCGCCGCGCCTTTGTGTGCGCAGCAGGCGACAGAGCCACCGGAGCAGGATACAAAAGAAACACAGAAAAGCCCGCCCGCGGACGAGCCCGGTGCGACCCCGGCCACCCCTCCCCAGGCTGCAAACAACAACTCACCCTTCGACTACCGATCTTCCGAGGAGATATCAGAGGACCTGTCGGTCTCCTTCCCGGTCGATATATAGGACAAAAACATGAAACAAAAGATGTCATCCGAATTCATCTACCAGGTGTTTGCACTGCTGATCGCGGTTATCGTGGTGCACGCGGTGTATGTGGGCCTGATCAGGCCCAGCGCGGACGCCCAGCTCCAGCAGCAGGTGGAATTACAGGCCTCGGGGGCGGACTTCATCCCCGAACGCGGCTTTGCTGTGGTGATACGCGATTTTGAACAGGAGGCCTGTCTTATCCTGATGATCTGGGCCCTGGCTATCATGGGTTACAAGGGTCGTCGCGCCATGGAGGAGCAAGATTTGCTGGGCCGCCGCCTGTTGGACATCCCGGAGGGCACCAGTGTGCTGCCCGAAGACGCCCGCGAATACAGTCGTTCCCTGGAGGCATTGCCCGGCAAGGAACAGGACTACCTGTTGCCGCGCACCCTGCTGTCCGCCCTGCAACGCTTCGCCACCACCGGCAGTATCCAGGCCGTATCCGATACCATCAAGGAGAGTTGTGAAGTGGAGTCTGATCGCCTGGACTCGGAGATGTCCATGGTGCGCTATATCGCCTGGGCCATCCCGTCCATCGGGTTTATCGGCACCGTGCGCGGTATCGGCGCTGCCCTGGGCCAGGCCCACAAGGCGGTGGAAGGGGATATTTCCGGCGTTACGGTCAGCCTGGGTGTGGCTTTTAACAGTACCTTCGTCGCCCTGGTGCTGAGTATCATCATCATGTTCTGCCTGCACCAGTTACAGCTGTCCCAGGAGCGCCTGGTGCTGGATTGCCAGCGCTATGCGGACAAGCGCCTGCTGCGCTACCTGGTAGTCCACTGATGACTATCGCCCTGCTGGATATCAACGACAGTAACCTGCAGTTGTGGAGCGGCGACACCCACCTGCAGAGCCCCGGCTACGCCCTGCTGCAGGAGCGGCAGTATAGCTTCGGCACCTCGGCCCGCGCCGCGGCCCGACTGCAACCAAGGGATATCAATACCCGCTACTGGTGGCAAATGAGCACCGAGGCACTACAACCGGCACTGGGCCCCGCCAGGCACACCGGTGACCTGGTACACGCTCACCTGCAGGACCTGCACCAGCAAGCCGGGAGCCCCGGGGAGTTACTGCTGGCGGTGTCGGGCAGCATGCAACGCAACCAGCTGGCTCTGCTGCTGGGCATCATGCAGCAGTGCCCCTTCGACGCGGTGGGCATGGTTAATCGCAGCGTCGCCCTGGCCAGCCTGTACGGGGGCGGTGGACGACTGTTCCACCTGGAAGTGCAACTGCACCAGGCGGTGATTGCAGAACTGGAAGAGAGCAACGGCAAGGTGGAGTTACAGCGCACAGTACCCCTGCCCGGCTGCGGACTGCTGCAAATACAGGAGCGCCTGGTAGAGATTATCGCCACGGCGTTTATTCGCCAGACCCGTTTCGACCCGCGTCGCAAGGCCGCCACTGAACAGCAATTGTACGATACCCTGCCCGATACCCTGCGCGCCCTGGCACAGAACAACGAGGCCAATCTCGATGTCAACGGTTACCAGGCCCGAGTCAACCGCAATGAACTGATGAGCGCCGGGCAGCGCCTGTTCGACAGCGCGCCGGAAGCCATGGGTGTGCTGCGCCCCGACGACCGTATCATCGCCGACCCCATCGCCGGTTTGTTACCGGGCCTGGCCGAGCGCCTGCCGCAGATGGAAGTACTGGCGACAGACAGCATCCGGCACGCCCTGTTGCAACACCAGGAACAGTTGGTACAGCGCGGGCAAACCCTGAGCTTTATCACCGCCCTGCCCTGCCTGGAGGAAAAAATCGTTCCCCGGGTGGAGGAACCGACGGAGCCCGCTGCACAACAGGCACCGCTCAACACTGCAACCATTGTAACGCCCACCCACCTGCTCCAGAGGTCGCTGGCGCGACCACTGGCCGCCATCGATACCGCACTTGACGGCGACTGGCAACTGTTTCACAGCGGCGAGGGCTGGCAATTGCGCGGCAGCGGCGCGGCGCCCAGGGTCAACAACAGCGACTACCGCACCGGCCAGGTACTGGCCTGCGGCGATACCATTACCAGCGATACAAACGGCGAAGCAGTACTGATCAAGGTTGAACAGTAGCAATTATGGCCAGGAAGAAGCGCGATTTCACCACCTTCAACCTGAGCTTTCTGGACATCATGTCCTGTGGCTTCGGGGCGGTGATTCTGGTTTTTCTGATCATGAACCACTCCATCGAGCAGCAGTCGCAGGACCTGAACCAGAACCTGTTATCCGAGGTCGACCTGCTGGAAGAGGATATCACTGACGGCGAGGAAGGCCTGGTGCGCCTGCGCAACACCCTGTCAGAGGTGGACATGCAAATGGTCGAAGTCCAGGGCCTGGCCACCCGCATCACCGAGGACCTGGACAACCGCGCAGCCATGATTGAAGACCTGAAGCGCGATGGTTATACCGACACCTCTGATATAGATACCCTGAAGGCGGAGGTTCAGTCGCTGGAGGCCGAAGTGAAGAAACTACGGGAAAACAGTGCGCAGGACAGCGGCAGCAGCGCCCGCACCTTCATCGGTGAAGGCAACCGCCAATACCTCACCGGGCTCAACCTGGGGGGGCGCAATATCGTCATTCTGCTCGACACCTCGGCCAGTATGCTGGCGGACAAGCTGGTGCAGATTATCCGCCTGCGCAATATGGGCGAGGATGTACAACGGCGGGCCGACAAGTGGGACCGCACACTCAATACGGTGGACTGGTTGACCGCCCAGTTGCCGGTGGGCAGCAAGTACCAGGTGATTACCTTCAACACCCAGGCCAAAGCCGCACTGCCCGGCACCGACGGCAAATGGCTGGAGGTGGCCAACCAGGCCCAGTTGGAAAAACTGTCAACTGAATTGCGCAAGATCGTCCCCAGTGGCGGCACCAGCCTGGAGAACGCCTTCATCGCCCTGCAGCAGCTATCGCCGACGCCGGACAACATCTTCCTGCTCACCGACGGCCTGCCCACCCAGGGCGCCTTGCCGCCCCGGGGCAGCAAGGTCAGTGCCCAGGAACGCCAGAAGCTATACCGGCAGGCGATCAGGCAACTGCCCGGCAATGTGCCGGTAAATATCATCCTCGCGCCCCTGGAGGGCGATCCCATGGCGGCATCCGAGCTGTGGCAGCTGGCCCAGGTCAGCAAGGGCTCCCTCCTCAGCCCCTCGCGAGACTGGCCCTGATGGCAAGGCGTAAGGGCAGGGCCCCGGAAGAATTCTCACTGTCGTTCCTCGACGTCATCTGCTGCGGCTTCGGCGCGGTAATCCTGCTGCTGATGATCACCAAGACGGTACAGCCACAGATCATCGAGGCCTCCACCGTCAACCTGGAGGGAAAAGTCGCCGCCCTGCAGGAGCAGGTATTCGAAATAAGAGGGGAAACCCGGTTCCTGAACCGGGACCTGAACGCAAAGCATGAACAACTGTCCGAGCATGAGCAACGCATAGCGATTTTGCGGGGCCAGCTGGCCAGCGCTAAATCAAGCTACGATAGCATCCAGGTACAAACCAGCACCAACGATGTGGTCACCGGGCAGCTGGCGATTGCCAGGCAGCAACTGTCGGAGGAACAGAAGCGCTTGCTGGGCTCGCAGCACAAGTCGCAGAACAGCCTGATCGGTGGGATACCGGTGGACAGCGAGTACATCATTTTTGTCATCGATACCTCCGGCTCCATGTTTTCCTATGCCTGGGAGAGGGTGCTGGAGGAAATGCAAGCCACCCTGAGCATCTACCCGGAGGTGAAAGGCATCCAGGTAATGAACGACATGGGACAGTACCTGTTCAGCCGCTATCGAGGAAAATGGATACCGGACTCCCCCGGGCGGCGCAAGGTTATCATGCAAAACCTGCGCAACTGGAATGTGTTCAGCAACTCCAGCCCGGTGGAAGGTATCACCGCCGCCATCCGCACCTTTTATGACCCGGGTAAAAAGATCAGTATCTATGTATTCGGCGATGAATTGGCCGGAGAGGTGTCCATCGCCCAGGTGCTTGATACGGTGGACCGTATTAACCGCACGGACGCCCAGGGCCGTCGCCTGGTGCGCATCCATGCGGTAGGATTTCCTGTACAATTCATCCGGGCACCGCACTTGCAAAGCACTGGCATCCGTTTTGCCACGCTGATGCGGGAACTCACCTATCGCAATGGAGGCACCTTTGTCGCGCTCAATGATTTCCGCCCCTGAGCGAGGTAATCTGCGCCACGTATTCGGGATCGCGGTAGTACTGTTCACGCTGGGTGGCTGTGGACCCGAGCAGGTCGTGGTAAAGGGCAAATTCCCACCTCCGCTGATGGAGCCGCTGCCCCTGAACATCGGGCTGTGGTATGGCGATGATTTTGCCCATCACGAGTTTTTTGATGAGGCCAAGAGCCGAACCGATTCCAGTTGGGTGGTCAAGACCGGTGAGGCGCAGGTACAGATGTGGGACACTCTGCTGGCCGGCATGTTCGACAATGTGGTACAAATGAAGGGCAAACCGGGTCCCGGGCAAATGAACCAGGCGGTTGATGCCGTGCTGATACCTCATGTGGACGAACTGCAGTACGCCATACCGACCCACACCAATATCAAAGTATACGAGATCTGGATGCGCTATCGTTTTGAGCTGGTAACCAGCAGTGGCGACCCCATCGCCCAGTGGACCATGAGCGCTTATGGCAAGACCCCCACGGCCTTTCTGCAGAGCGACCAGGCGGCCGTCAACCTGGCCGCGGTGATGGCATTGCGCGATGCCGGCGCCAATTTCGCCACCACTTTCACCCGGGTGCCCGCATTGCAGAGCTGGCTGCAACAGAGATGGCGGCCCGCTGAGGAAGTCATACCATGATGCGCGGACCAGTACGCACTCTGTTGCTGGTCTGTAGCATCGCCCTGACGTCCGCCTGCGTTACCTCCACAGTGGACGAAATGGTATTCAACGAACCGCTGGAAGGTATCGGCGACTCCAGCGTGGTGATCCTGGGCAGGCGCCATGCCAGTGACTACGAGACCGAGCCGGACTTTATCGAATGCGTGGGTGACCACATTACCTCCCACGACCAGTCCATCCGCGTGATCAATGAGTTGGAGTTCGTCAATGCCCTGTACCCCTGGTTTGAGCCCCGCACCGCCCCCCTGCGCCCCGAGGATATTGAGCGCCTGCTGCGGCAAAAGCCGGTGGCACAGAAAATGGCCGAGTTGAAGACCGAGTATATGATCTGGATTGACGGCGCTACCGTGCGCGGCGATTCGGCCGGTTCCATGACCTGCGCAATCGGCCCCGGCGGTGGCGGCTGCTTCGGCTTTGGCACCTGGAGCGATGATGCCAACTACGAGGCCGCCATCTGGGATTTTACCGACCGCATTGAGGTGGGCCGCGTCAACACCAGTGCCACCGGCCAGTCCTACATGCCGGCGGTGGTGATACCCATCCCTATTATCGCCCCGGTACAGGGTGCCGCCTGCGACGGATTAGGTAATCAGTTGCTGGAATTCCTTTCCAGCGAGTACTAGTGTAGTGCGAAAACCCATTGGAATCATCGCCGCCATCGCCATTGTGCTAACGACAATGACCCTGACCAGTGGCTGCGCCAGCAATCCCGCCACCGGTGGTGCCAACGTGGTCGTCATGACCCAGGGCAGGGAGGTCACCATTGGCCAGGAGATGCATCAAAAGATAGTCGACGAGGGCGCCGCCTATGACGACCCCGAACTGGCGGCCTATGTAAACCGGGTCGGCCAGCGCCTGGTAGCCAACAGCGATAAGCCAAAGCTGGCGTTCACCTTTACCGTCATCGACAGCCCCGACATCAATGCCTTCGCCACCCCGGGTGGCTTTATCTACATCAACCGCGGTCTACTGGCCTACCTGGACAGCGAGGCGGAGCTGGCCGGCGTGCTATCCCACGAGATCGGCCATGTCACAGCGCGCCACGCCGCCAGGCAGCAGAGCGCCGGCATCACCAGCCAGGTCCTTGCCACCACGGCCTATATTCTCACCGGCAGCGGCGATATTGCCGATGCCTCGAACATGTACGGGAGGGAACTGATAGCCGGTTACGGACGGGAGCACGAGCTTGAAGCGGACGGCCTGGGCGCCAAATATATGCATAAGTCGGGCTACGACACCGATGCCCTGCTGGAGGTCATCGGTGTACTCAAGGACCAGGAGCAGTTCCAGCGGGTGAAAGCCAAGTCCACTGGGAAAAAAGTCGGTTCCTACCACGGGCTTTATGCCACCCACCCGCGCAACGACCAGCGCCTCAAAACCGTTATACGCACCGCTGGCGAACTGGAATTGGATGAATACGTGGAGAACCCGGAAATACCCGGGGATTTTCGTCGGCACATGGAGGGCCTGGTGTGGGGAGCCAGTATGCAGAACTCACGTGCAGAGAACCGTTATTACCACAATAAACTGGCGTTCACTTTTGAAGCTCCGGAAGGATGGGACGTCACAGCGGGCTCCAAGGCGATTGAGGCCCGCGCAGCGGACGGTAACGCCAGCCTCACGCTAAGCATCCGCCGCAGGGACAAGGCCGCGACCCCGCGCTCGGTGCTGGAAGGCAGTTCCGAGGGTACGCTCAGTGTTGGTGTGGAACTGGATCAGGCGGGACTCAAAGGCTATACCGCCATCGCCAGCAACAGCGCCGGCTCCAGGCGCGTGGCCGCGATCAACTACAACAGCCTGACCTACCTGTTCGAAGGCCAGGCCCGTGATTTCACCAGCTCGGATGCCCAATTACTGGCTATGATCGAGAGCTTCAGGCCCATGCATCCCAAGGAACGCCAGAGCGCAGCGGCGCGCTATGTGCACTATATACAGGTGCCCCGCGGGGCCACCATGGCGAGCCTCGCCGCCAGCGTCCGCATACCCGACGCCGAAGCCCGGCTGCGCCTGCTTAACGGTCTCTATCCCCGCGGAGAACCGCGCACCGGTGACTGGATCAAGGTGATAAAGTAATTGAGGATGGTGCGTATCGCGCACCATAACTAACGGCCTAACCGGAATACTGCACCAGCACCCAGGGCGGGGCCACCACGGCCCACAACTCCTCATTGGCTTCGTACCAGGCCAGGGCCTGTTGATCATTCACCGGGGTCACCTCACCTGATTCGATCCAGCCCTGAAAGCAGGCTACATTGTCCAGGCCGAGTTGCACCGCGACGTCCACCAGATCCAGTCCCGGCGTAACATTGACCACGGTGCCGTGAGCGTAACTGGTCTGCAGGTCATGCCAGCGGATGCGTGAGGTCTGGCTCAGATACTCCCGACGCAGCAGAGCTGCGCGCTCAATACCCGACTCAGCCATAACGGGAATCCGCGACAAAGGGGTTGGTCTGGCGTTCCTGTCCGAAGGTGGAATTGGGTCCGTGGCCCGGAATGAAAGTAATGTCATCACCCAGTGGGAACAGCTTGTCGCGGATACTGGCAATTAGCTCCTCATGATTGCCCCGGGGGAAATCCGTGCGCCCGATGGAACCCTGGAACAACACATCTCCCACCCAGGCCAGTTTCTGTGGCTGGCACAGAAATACCACATGCCCGGGGGTGTGCCCCGGACAGTGAATAACCTGTAATTCCTGCTCGCCGACAGTCACAATATCACCCTGCTCCAGCCAGCGGTCGGGCAGAAAAGCATCGGCCCGGGGGAAACCGGACATCTCGCACCATTCCGGCAGTTTTTCCAGCCAGAACTCGTCGTCTTTGTGGGGACCCTCTATGGGCACTTGCAGCTGCTGGCGCAGCACGTCCGCGGCCGCGCAATGGTCCATGTGTGCGTGAGTCAGGATGATTTTCTCGACAGTCGCACCCATCTGCTGCACTGCGGCGAGGATCTGCTCCACATCACCACCCGGGTCCACGATGGCGGCTCTGCCAGTGGACTCACACTTGATAACGGAACAGTTCTGCTGGTAGGGCGTTACCGGCACGATGGTGTACTGAATTGACATATGAGTATTTGATCCTATTTGATTTCTCAGGCTCAGGGCAACATACCCTCGTCCGATAAGACCTCATCATGATTCGCCCGGGAGCTGAGAAACACCTGCTCGTCGAACTGATTTTCACTCTTGGCCACGATGACGGACACGGTGGCATCACCGGTTACATTAACCGCGGTGCGTACCATATCCAGCAGACGGTCGACACCGATGATCAATGCGATGCCCTCCACCGGCAACCCGGCCTGCTCCAGCACCAGTGCCAGGGTTATCAGGCCAACACCAGGTACCGCAGCGGTGCCCACGGAAGCCAGTGTGGCGGTAAGAATTACCGTGATGAAAGCCGTCATGGATAGATCTATGCCATAGACCTGCGCAATGAAAACGGTGGCCACACCCTGCATAATGGCAGTACCATCCATATTGATAGTGGCTCCCAGCGGGACGGTGAAACCCGCCACGCTGTTATGCACACCCATACGCCGCTCCACCGTGCGCAGGGTGACAGGCAGGGTGGCACCGGAAGACGCCGTACTGAAGGCAAAAACCCACACCGGGCGCATCTTGCTGAGGAGTATCCGCGGAGACAGGCCGGAAAACCCCTTGAGCATCAAACTATAAATCACCAGGGCGTGAAACAACAGTACCGCCAGGACGGTAAAGAAGTAGGCCGCAAGATCCAGGATAGCCCCGATACCCATAGTGGAAAACAGCTTGGCCAGCAACGCAAATACGCCATAGGGCGCCAGTTCCATCAGCACCTCCACCATTTTCATAACCACCGTTTCCATGTCCCGAAAGAAACTGGCGATCCGGCGGCCCGGCTCCCCCGCGCGGGAGATGGCATAACCAAACAACAGTGCGAACACGATGATCTGCAGCATCTTGCCGTCGGCCATGGCCCTCACCGGATTAGAGGGAAAGATGTCCACCAGCACATCGACCAGTGGTGGCGCCACCGATGCCTGGAAATTTGTATCGACCCCCAGCGCAACGTTATTACCAGGGCCGATGAAGACCGCGAACAACAAAGCCACACTCACCGCCACAGCGGTAGTGGCCAGGTAGAAACCCAGGGTCTTGACCGCAATGGGCCCCATTCGTGAACTGTCTCCCAGGGAACTGGAACCACAGATCAGCGAAACCAGTACCAGGGGCACTATCAACAGCTTGAGTGAGGCCACGAATATGCGGCCCACCACATCGAACAGGCCTCCTACCAGATAGCCATCCAGCGCGTCCCGCACAACTGCCGGTACGCCAGCGCTGTGTAACAGAAAATTTAACAGGGAACCAAGCAGAATTCCCGCCACCATGGCAATTAATATGCGGTTGGTGAGACTCATTCCGGGCAGGGTCCGGTATCATAGCCGGCCACCGCATCATCGGCGCAGGCGTTACAGGGCGAGGCGTATTCCTTTTGGCCACCAGCGGCGAGAGTGGCGCAGGCCGGGGCATATTCCATGGTGCACACTTGTGGCCGCGGCTCCGGGCACTGAATCATCTTGCTGAGCTGCGGTTGAGAAGCGCAAGCAGACAGCAAAAGAAGGGCGGCAACACCGCAAACACTGCGCATTATTCTCTCCATTCGGGG
>Ga0164315_10000501_pt1 | contig 27248 bp, 20 predicted proteins | sample GuaBasSedimGuay6_FD_113737 | JGI IMG/M metagenome (GOLD analysis project Ga0164315, IMG submission 113737) | Subseafloor sediment microbial communities from Guaymas Basin, Gulf of California, Mexico - Guay6, Core 4569-2, 0-3 cm | ecosystem: Environmental > Aquatic > Marine > Hydrothermal vents... | reverse complement strand
GACTATCAATCAATTAAAAACAAAACCCATTAGTTGTACTGATTCGTTCCAGCATATGGCCCACAAATCTTGGGTTATTAACGTATAAAAAATAGGGTTTATATTAACAAAGGTATTATAAATCAATTAATTACACTAAACTGATTGATATCAAATAGAATTGATATAACTTATTGAAAAATAAAGTCGAACTCACGTTATTAAATACAATCCAGCAAATTTTGTTCAAATTTCAACAATATCTGTTCTTTATCCCATTCTTGTACAGCAATTTCCCGTGCCCGTTTTCCCCACTCGTTTCGTTTTTCCGCACTGGATTCCATTACCAACAGGGCCTCTACAAAAGCACCAACGTCTCCCGGTGGCACGACTAAGCCCGCGTTTTTAACAGTATCAGCAATTTGTGTGCTAAGACTTGCTGTCGCTAAAATGGGACGACCACTGGCTAACATGCCACTCAGTTTGGATGGCATGACAAGATCAGCCACATCCTCACGTTGGGGTAAAAGATGAACATCGGCCATGTTAAGTAATTCATTGAGTTGTTTATACGGTTGCAATGGTATAAATTTTATATTGTCGAGGCCTTTAGCCTCATTAATCAAATTCTCCAGCATTGCACCATCACCACAGAGAACAAAAACAATACGCTTATTATCTTTTAATTGTTTAGCGGCGTTTATTATTAAATCAAGTCCTTGTTTTACGCCCATATTTCCAGAATATAACCCCACAAAATGTTCAGTAGATAAACCAAACTGGATACGAAATGCTCTTGTTCCTTCAATCGGAAAAATAGTGTGAGTATCAACCCAGTTAGGAAAAAAAACAATATTTTCAGGCTTGACACCTTTCATTTTAAGACGTTCCATCATACGTGCGGAAATAGTAGAAGCACGGTCAAAAGAACGTAACAATCTACTTTCAAATTGTGTTGCAAACCATCGCAAATATGTCAGCTTAAAAAAACCAAGCTCAAAGGCAGCGTCTATTTCATAATCTTGGATATGCAGCCAAGTTTTATTTTTGCTCAGTCTTGAGAATAACTGCACCCAAAGGCCTGCAAAAAGATAAGGATGAATGACTATAACCATATCGGGGCGTTGTCTAACAATTTTCCAAAACACAACCGGAGCAGCTGAAATGACGAATGATAACAACTGCATAATTCGTTTTAGTCCAGAAGGCTTAGCTGGTACCCACAGTGGGCAACGTATTACTCTAACATTTCGTATCTTTTCACGAGCATAGGTGTGAACCGAATATTTTGGCCACACTTTCCATTGAGGGTAATAAGGAGGGGCAGTGATGACAGTGACTTCATGCCCTCGTGCGGCTAACCATTCGGCCATTTCGCCCGTGTACTTTCCCGTGCCAATAGATTCAGGCGGATAATTAATTGCTTGGATGAGAATTTTCATGGCTATAGTGTAAACAAAGCATCTGTTTGTAATATTTCCCCAGTCTTTGGATGTGAGAGCCACCCCACTGGGCGTAGAAAATGAAAACCATATTCTTCCATTAAACGCACAATGTTCATAAATAGCATTTCCCCTTCGTACATCGGTTTGAATGAAGCTTCTAAAATCACATAATCAACCCGTTGCAACGTTTTAAGCCCACCACGCAACGTTTGTGCTTCATAGCCTTGAACATCTCATTTCAACAAAACGGGTGATTTTAATTCAATAGAATTAAAGACATCATCCAATGTGGAAATTTTGACAGAAATGGTTTTTGTATCGATGGCATTGGGAAAAGCAAGACGGTGGGATTCAGCCAACGGCAGGATAGAACTGGAATGACTATACTGATTGACATGAAATTCTACTTGACCTTCAGAATCACCTAAAGCAAATGGATAAATTTTAACATTATCAAGACGCTTAATATTTTTTCGCAACTGTGCAACACAATCTGGCAGCGGTTCAAAAGAATGAACGGAGACCTCAGGGAAAAGCTTTGCGCTTGCTACGGCAAATTGCCCTACATTTGCGCCGACATCAATAACTGTTTGAGGGTGGATATCTTGTTGCTTTAATGTGGATAGCATACGGTACGAAGTTAGCGAAATTTTCGGCCCTGTTAATAGAGCGTGAATTTCTTGTGGATTTTAAGCGAGTTCTATAGCTTTGATTATTCTATCTTTTACTGCCATTTATTGCGCGGTCCTTATAAATAGTTTAAATTAGATTAGCTCAGTAATCGTTCAGTTCTCCTACAGGAAGATAAATAATACACAATAGGATTGTCCATTAGTTTTCTGAATGACTTTATCAACTCAACGTGGGTCACAAAGAATTGAACGTTCCTCCAACACCCTTCCATACGGGACTGAAACCAATCTACCACCATCCCGAATGGATGGCTTGGGCGGTTTTTTTGGGTGTGTCCCACTTATCCTACAGACTTTGAGTTATCTTACCGATCCAACCTTAAGGTTTTTTTTAAGGGCCCTGTTTTCAAATTGATTTGGTAAGCTTTTGTTAATGGTTTACCATAATGAAAAATGAAAAATACTAAGGTGTCTTTTCAAAGCGGTTTTTTTGAGGGCCAGGTTGGCGAATTGATGGCCCTATTGATAAAAACTTCTAAAAGGACAAGTGGGACACCTCCTTTTTTTTCATAAATCATCTCCCATAGGTGTTCGGGATTATTGTAAGTGATTGATTTCTATTTTAATTAAAATAAAATGTAAGGGATGAATTTCTTTTGACAACATTAACTTGAGCGGCAATAATCATTTTTGAAATCTAATTATCCGTTCACCATTAATCATTAATCATTCATCATTCTTAATGAGTCATTCACCATTAAATGAGAAATTTTAAAATCCCGAACACCTATGAACTCATCTCCAATAACTCATCTGCTATCTTCTGGTGTGATGTCTCCTAGACTTGATGCGCTACAATGCTGCTCTGCAATCAAACACATCTTTGAAAAATCTTTGGTACTGGCGAATTGTTCTAGCGGGCACTTTTCAAAGTTATTTTTAACCGCCAAATAGGACTCAAGGGTTATGTTCTTAAAAAACGTCGTTAATGATTCCTCATAAGGTGCTTCAAACGTCCAACCAATTTTATAACGTTCTACATATCTTCCCATTTCAAAGTCCTGTGGTGCTATCATTGGTAAATTAAAGTAACCACCTTCATACAAGCGATTTGGTAACGACCATTTTGAATTATGCTCTTCTTGACAGAAGTCAAAACACCACACAAAATCCACTTGTTGGTATATATCTAATAAATCTTGTGGATTCTTATAATCTCCACCATAAATAATATTTGGTACTTGTTTAATATTTATATTTGCGGAAATTGCCGGACCCCGTAAATAAAATATCACTTGTTTTGGAAGTAGGTCAGCCACTCTTTTAATAATTTCCAAAGATTTTTGACACTGAAGTATTCCAAAATAACCCACAATCCATTGTTTGCCCTCAGCCCTCTTTGGAGAGAGTTTTCCAGTTACGCCACTCAATATTCTTGTTGGTACATAAGGTGGTAGTAATTTATTTTCGAGCAAAAAGCAATTTCCCTGGTAATTTTGAATAGGTTTAAAATAACCGGTAAAAAATGCTGGCGAAGTAATGACCAATAAATGACTTCTTTTCAAAATATGTCGCTCTATCCAGCGCAGAAGCTTGCCAAATAAACCTCTGGATACAAACGGTGGTTGTATATCTGCAACTTCATAAACTATTGGTGGTTTAGTTCTTGATAGCCATTGAGCATAACAGGCTAATAATGCTTGGTCTAAGTTGATTGCATAAATAAAACAGGCATTTGAAATCAGTTTTCTATGATAGGTTACCTTTAGGAACGCTTTTCCTATCATAAATATTCTCTGTAGATATGATCGTTCCCTCGTTTCTCCTAAAGAAATATTGTTCCATTCTGGTTGATACTCCAAGTTGTAAAGTTTCCTACGAAAGGAAAATCCAATTGTTTGGTATCCATTATTTTTGAAACCACGCATTCGCTTTATTACTCTTGCATCAGTGCAATCGGGGAGAAATGCAACGACTTGTTTAGTCATAATTATTTATTCCATAAAAGCAACAAGGAAAAATAAACGAGTATTCTGTAGGGTGGGCAATGTATTTTCTTGCCCACCTTAAGCCAGAAATTGAGGCCAATGTACACACTGCACGGAAATAAACGAGTATTCTGTAGGGTGGGCAATGTCTTTTCTTGCCCACCTTAAGCCAGAAATTGGGGCCAACGTACACGCGGCACGGTTATTACTTCTTGCACCCAATTTTTATACGTTTTTACTCCATCATGTAAATCCTTATACCCAATAACCGTAACCGAAGCATATTGTGCTAATGCCTTATACAAGTGGTATGTATATAATCTGTCACCGCCCACCAAGTCATTTGGAACAGTCGATGTTATTACGAGTACTTTTTGCAGATTTTATTATCATTGATTAATTCTACGTTGTCACATTAAAACTTTCTGATTATAACGGATTCTGTTGATAATAAATTCAATATGACATTTCGTGATGCTATCGCTTTTTTTGCGATAGTATCACTTTTGCACTTTAAAATCCTTAAGGAATGGCCACGAAATAACTTCCCGTTTTGTCTTTTTGCTTAGTTACCACAGGTTTCACCTGTGGCTATTCACATTCAACCCCTATCGGGGTTGAACAAACCAGTTCACCGTTTTTTTTTCGTGTCAGTCAGAAGATGTCCCAACCCCGATAGGGGTTTTCAGGCTAAAGTTTCGCGGAGCGAAACTTTAGCCTGAAAATGTGAATAGCCCTAGGTGGAACCTAGGGAACTCCAAATCAGTGACAGATATAGGGAAATTATTTCATGATCATTCCTAATAGGCTTGCCCGTCAATTTTAACGAATAAAAACCAACAGTTAAATTGACAACCCCTTATTTTCGGACAACTCTAATCAGTCAAGAATGTCATTGCAATAAATAATGTTATTGTTTGAGTGATACTATCGCCAAAAAAGCGATAGCATCACGGCTTGAACACTTTTTGGTCCTGTACATAGATTATCAACAGAAAACGGTAGAGTCAGAAACTTTAATACCTTTTGAGAAGCCACTTTCATACCTTTGGCCATCTTATTGTTAAAATAAGCCTTCTATATCGCCACAGGGGGCTTGTCTTCAAAACCGTGCGTGGTGCTTTCGCATTATATTTTTTTTTGTGGGAAATACATCAAAACTGAAGTTAAAAAAATCCCGAAAATGATTGTCCACGTTCTGGGTCCCACGTATGCTCCCATTGTTTGACCAAAAATTATGATTAACAGAAAACAATACCAATAATGCTTCACGCCAAGCGCTTTCATTAGCTGATGAATCGCCCATACCATCAATATTCCTCCAAACAATCCAAGGTATATCCAGTGTAACCAAAAGGCGTTAGTTACCATGTCTACAACCTGATCTATATTTGTTATATAAGTCAGTTCAAAATCATCTCTTAAACGGTAGAATACCTTGTCTGCCACCATTTCCTTTCCGGTAATGCCAGCCCCCCACATAGGATATTCTTTCAGCACGTCAAACGTAATCAGTGGCGGTGCTACAACCCTCATTATGGTGCTCCCTTCTCCGGCACTCATAGCAGCAATACGAGCAGATAACACTGTCGTCACTGCAACGGTTAAGGTACCCAGCATTAACAACATAAAAACGAAATAGAGTAATAATTTATTGATGCTCATCCTCTTCAAAAAACGAAAGAGTCCATTTCCTTCAAGGTACACAGCAATAATAAAACTAATGGGAACAATAAGCACTAAACTTGGACTACCCATCACAAAAACACCTGCTAGGGAAACCACAATAGCCTTAATATAAAATGTTCCTTTTTTTTGAGCAAATGCCAACCATAAGGTTATTGAAAACAGAAAAAATTTAGACACATGAGATGGCTCTGATGTGAATAGTTTTGGTCTTTCCCGCCCAAAGAATGCGATGTCACGATCCAAAGCTTCGTAGATACCACTATGAAACACGGCATAGCGAAAATTATCTGACAGGCTTTTAAAGGGCGTGTAATTTTCTAATGCACAACCAATGATAATAAGAAGACAACCATAATAAAATAGCTTAGCAACTTGTTCCTTTTTCCACTGAGAAACTTCTAAAAAAAAACCATACGCTAACAATATTGAGTAGATCATTTGAACGCCACCCTTAACCCGTTCAATCAAAAAACCGTCTACTCCTTTAAATAATATACTAAGCCATACGATTGTTAGTATTAAACTGATCGCTTTTATATGCCGAACTCGGATTCGTTTATGATTTTTAATGAGTAAAAGAAAACCCGCTATGCCCGCCACAAAAACCGGCACAAGCAATTGTTCACCTGAATATAGATGTACATTGGTGTAAATGCCAAGCAAATATAAAATAACCAGTAAAAATCCGATAAGTTGACTAACAGAATTTTTTTTAAAACGCATCCGATATCCTCATGAAGTCAGCTTTGTATCAAGCCTCGACACAGTTTCTCCATACACATAAACAGGCGCCTCCAATTTTTCAAGTATCTCCATTGCCCTTTTTTCTTCATCAGGTGACACATCCTTTTTCCACCTTTCAATTAGAAATTGAGTTTGTTCCGGTGTACGTGTATGCCCCAATAATAATGAACGTACTTGTTTGGTACTGAGATGTTTTGTTGATAGCGATGGTATATTCGCTATCTTTTTCATACGCTCAATATCTTCCAAGTCCAAACGAAATGCCAAATCTTCTATGACGACTTCTGGTTCAAGTAGAGTCTTTTCATAACTCACGTATATCCAGTCAGGATGTTGAGCTAATAATTTTAATGGAACCAAATTTTCCAGTGTCCAATTTAAGACATGTTGCTCCAAAAGTGTCCCTTTCTTTAAGACATCCCAGCAAAAATTTATCTGAGTTTCGGTTAAATATTTTTCCATAAAAGTTCGATTTTTTAGATACGCTTGCACAGTCAAACCCCATCCATTGCGAATGATAGATAATGATACCGGAATCGGGTGCCTCGTTGAATAGACGATATCTACATCAAATTCACTATCAAACCAGTCAATCATAGCCTTTGCCACTACTATCTTTAGGACCAAACGAGATGACCGAAAATCAAACTCGTGTTGCCATATCCGCCAAGGCGTGTTAACAACAACATGCCCGGCAAAAAGGGCCTTGCAAAATCGCTTTAGTTCTTCAAGCTGGTTCTTGTCTAAGTGGATGAATTCGCCGTAGTCTGTTTTTGGAAGCAAATGAATATGATGGGACGATACCGCACTATAGATCGAAAAGGGTTGGTTGAGATAGCGTATCCCGCGGTTAACACCGATAATTTCCATAAACCACGTACTTCCACCACGACGAGTTGAAAAACAACAAATGTCCCTCTTTTCACCTTTTTTATGTCGACAACGTGACCATATAATTTCTTTCATCAGCTGTTTTAACACTGATTTTATAGGATTTTCTTGCATAACTTCATTATCTCTGTTATAAAATAGTCAATTAGTAAATTTTGTGTTTTGATACCGTTAGTGTTCAGAGGTATCTAATTTTTCAAACAAGTTTATTGTTTTTTATAGAAACTTTGAAAAAAAGATTCGTGCAAAATTTTCCGGCAAACTCTCCGCATGTAATCGTTCCATACCACTTGTATTCCGCTCATAATCATCTGGATTATTCAGATAACGTCTAAAAGCATCAGCAATTAGCTTTGGTTTTGTGGTATCTATGGAAATACCAAGATGATACTTCTGTACTTGATACCCTAACAGGCCATAATTTGAAGTAAGAACGGGTTTTTTAGCACCCACTGCCCACAGCAGTACACCGCTGGAGCCAACAAAATAGCGATGATAGGGTGCCAGCACTATATCGCAATACTGTAGCAAACTTATTATTTCGTTGGTTGACAAAAATCTATCTTCAACGTGAAGATTAGCATTTGGATTATTCTGTTTGTAAAAATCCACTTTGTCAAGAAATGTTGAACGTATTCCTGCCTCTAACTTACCCGCAAAAACGACTGCTATCTGCGAAATGTATTCAGGTTCAAGGTGTTTAAGGGCCTCCATGACCTCGAAAATACCTTTTCGTTTTGTTAATGCGCCAAACAATAGGAACAGTTTCCGGTTTTCTCCAACGTGTTTAGTCAAAGCGCAATCTTCATCACTCAAATTAATATCACCCGTTGGAAACATGGAAGGATCGGGCAGGTGATAGGCCTTATTTCCGTTAGTAAAATGCTTTCTGGCATAAGATGGAAAGAGCGGATTCAAAGTGTACACAAAGGATAAGGCTGTGTTGTTTAACATTAGGGTATAAAACCACTTTTTACGATAATTCCGAATGACTTCCTTCAAATTTTTTTCATCTCCGTAAAAGTCCAACATTGGCGGTTGGAAAAGCAAGCCTGATATTTTTTTCTCCGGTAAAAAGGGCAATCGCAACGCCAACGGGAACTGAATGTGATCAAAATACAAAAAGTGTCCGTGGTTAGCCCCCGTCGTTTTCAGATACTTTTTCATCAAGCGCCATCTATTCACAGCACGAATCCACAACGTATTGTGCAGGCTTGCCGATATTTCCGTCTCGTTTAGGAAAACTAGGTTAATCTTATTTCCAACAGTTTGTAATTTGATGCCGTCTTCTTTCACAAGCCTTTTATTTATATCGGGATGAACGACAAAGGTCACTTTGAGCGTCGGCTTATTTTCTAACAGATAATGGTATAAGAGACGGATATATAAAGGCTGATGCCCAGCCATTTCAGGTTCAAAAATTAACAAATGATCAGTGTGGTTCATCTTGGTAAACTTTAGTGGATTATGGTCTAATGGCACGCACGATAGCCAGGGGCGTTGCCCCTGGCTGTATTATTTTGCCCCGTTGGGGCTAAGTTTTTTGCGTTGAAGTTCCAGGGGCGTTGCCCCTGGCTTTAAGTACCGAAGCACAAATTTTCAGGCATTTTGTAGGGTGGGTAACGTCTTTTTGTTGCCCACCTTCTCGGTGGGATCGACACGGACCTTGCTCGGTGGGCAAAAAAATCATAATATCATAATACCTGAAAATTTATGGTTCAGTACTTAATAATACGCCCCGTTGGGGCTAAGTAAGTTTTAAAGCCCCTTCGGTGCGAAATTAATATAGCCAGGGGCAACGCCCCTGGTTGATCGGTTTCAAAAACTTGAACATCGAGTATCAACCAGGTGCGTTGCCCGTGGTTGATATAGACGTTCAGAAATTGAGAGCAAGATTTTTAGTGTTTGACTTCTACCAAAAGCTTGATCAACATATCGCCTGCCACTTGATTTCCCAAATGATTCCAATGAGTATCTAACGGAAGACAGTTGCTTCCTTCCGTGCTGTCTACATAATTGTAAAACTCGCTAAAATACACAGCTCCGTTTTTTATAAAAATGGCCTCAGACTCTTTATCATATTCACCATCAACTGAGAATCCATAAAACTTAGTGTTAGGAAAGTCTGCTCTGGCATTGTTCAGCACTTTATCTAGTACTTCCAAACCTTGCTTTTCATATTTTTCACGCGCTTTAGGGTCTAAAGCTATCGTTGAATCCAATAGTTCCAACAAACCTAGCTTATATTTCCAGTCTAAACGTAAAAGCCGGTTGAATACAAACTGGGTTCCATAGCTCCAATCAAACAACCAAAACCCCGGATTTTTGTTCTTGATCTGACTATTGTTTAAATTAAGATAGGGTCTAGGCCTCTGGTTGTTATAAAACGAAGAGTTATCCAATTCATAAACATTATTAATGACATCGTTGCTACATAATTGCCACATAACGATATCAGGTTTGATTTCCTCAAATACAGACACAAGAGCTAGATATTCTTGTAAGTTACCAAAACCACCAATTCCGGCAGCATACACAGAATACTGATTCTTTACCTGTTCTTCAAAAACATCAAAATATGCTTGACCGGTCGATACTTCGTGTGCATGAGTAAAGGAATCGCCAATAAAAAGAATTTTTTGATCGGCTGAGTATTTAGGAAATTTATTGATTAACGGATCCCTTGACGGCAACCTTATAACTTCCTCATCACATTTATTGTTTGTCACACGTTTTTTCATTTGGGTGTTATGAACCCATCCTAATGTACTGTCTGAAACTATTTCACGGCGTTCTATTTCAGGCACTTTTATAAAAAATACAACGGTTCTGAACAGCAGTTCCAATATCACTAGGAATATAACGAATATTATTGTTATATATGCAATGTTTTTAGCTATTCTCATAGACAATCTCTATTTTAACAACGCACCATTTTGTTAGGCGCATAAATATTTTATTATCTTTTTTCACGAGCAGAGTATAACCATTTCATTATCTGTGTTCGCATAGGATGAAACCAATTAAAAGGAAACACAATAAAAACGAAGAGCAACAAACTAACTGGCCCAAGTATATAAAAACTTATTTTGTCATAGAAATAATGAGACACCAATAAGCTGAACAACATACCTACAACACAGGAAAGTGCAAGCAGAATCATTTCTTTTGGAAATATTTCTTTCAGTGAAATATCGTTTTCAAAATGGTAAGCTATCACGACAACACTACTTCCTACAATTGTGGCAAGCACTGACGCAACCACTACACCCATTCCACCATAATAGACACCCATTATAACTCCCAAGAAACCATTTAAAACACCAACGACAATATGATCTATCGTGTTCCACAATAATCGTCCGGTTCCAAGATTAGCAAAGTATGCTGGGTTACTTAATATATTAATAGTAAAACCAATAACGATTGATATAGCAAAAATGATAAATGTTTGTTCATAATGTCCTATCCAAAGTTTAGAAATGAAAGGAATAGCTACCACTAAGCCCGCTTGAAATGGCAGTATGAGATACATCAACAACCGATATGAATCCTTATAAATACGCTCAATATGTTCAGGTGTTTTTTCTTGTAAACCAGCAATAACCGGTACGAGTACTTGGTTAGCATTGACTATAATGGCACGAAATTGTATAAGCATACGGTAAGACATCTCATAATAGCCTACCATAGCCAGACCACCAAATTTGCTCAACATGGCCTTGGTAAGTGGATCAACGAGCATCCTTATAATTGAAATCAATTGGAAATTGATACCATAAGATAACATTTCAAAAAATAGATGACGATGCCAATGACAAGGAACTAATGGCAAAACCTTTAACGCCCAACGAAGTAAAAGCCAGCTCGCAATTAAGACACTACCCGCTTGAAATACTTGGGCGTAAGCCAAACCTAAAATACCATAAGAGGGCACCCACAGCAACGCTAATCCGAAATATAAAAGATGGCCCCCAATAAGCAATATATTACGCAAATCAATCCGTTGACAACCGTCAAGTCCTGCTTGGAATATGCTTGCGATAGCAGCAATCCAAAAAGAGACCAATGCATAAGGAAGAATAGATAAAGCATCAGGCAAACCAGAATCTGGAACAATATATTCCAACAGAGTTTGTAGTAGAGGATAGATAATTAGCAAAATAACGCCCATCCCCCCCCCCAAAGAAAGAGCGGCTGTTTGAATAACATGGCTAACATTTTCAAATTCTGCACGGGCAATATATTTTGCGACAAACTTAACCACACTGCCAGAAAGACCTAAATTACTAATATGTGTTACTGTGGTTGTTGCTAAGACAATTGACCAAATTCCTAGCTGTTCTACACCAATGGTCATTAATAAGAAACGATAAAGTACAAACAGTATAATCCCTGATAGGATGACTTGTACTATGGATGTCCCTGCATTAGTAAATATTTGGCGTTTCTTTATCACTCAAAAATTTCTCGTTTAAAAAATTTATCGTTTATTTTCTAGCCCCAAAGAAAGGGGCGTATTATTAAAGCCCCTGGACTTGTTATTTTTACCTCATTTCCAGGGGCGTTGCCCCTGGCTTTAATAATACGCCCCTTTGGGGCTAAGAGGTGGCCTTGGAATGGGTCGTTTTCCGGCAGCCGTTGAAGCAAATGTTGGCTAAAATAATCAATCATCGTCAACATACCACAATAATAACGCAAAACCTTTATCCATAATCAATTTGAAAGTTCTTCAATCGTAACTTGGTTTTCAACCAATCTGGTAAGGTTAACAATAGAACGTATATAAAACAGGCAAATATTAACCAGTTAATGAGCTCTTCAAGAGGAAAAACAAAGTATCCACCTATCATCTTTGAAATCAAGGAAGAATACATCGTAAAGAGAATTGCTATCAATAAAAAAACAGCATAATCACTCAGTTCATTTTGGTTTTTTATCCCTGCAAATAATTGCGGTAGAGTCAGAATCAAAAAAATGAGTCGATAATCCCAATTATTCCCAATGATGATAAAAGTACCGATATAGATAATTGCTCCCATGCGAAAGCTATCTATCTGTTCAGTATTCAAAACACTTAGCCCGCGATTTTTATAAGCCCACCAATAAGCACTGACTAAGACAATTAATATTCCTATGAAAGAGAACGTTTTCCGAAAAATTTCGGGTATGCCGTCGGAGCCAATTATGGGTATTTTCTGGAAAAAAACATTCAGCCCATCAAATATGACGCGACTACCATAAGATATATGAGCACTCTTGGGCATGAATGTATTAATTAATGCAATATCTTTATAGATATACATAAAGTAGATGAAAAGAATGGTGCTCATTATTGAAGTTATAATGATGAATAACCTTTTATTCTCTCTTATGGCAATAAAAATACCCAAGATTGGATATAATTTTAAAATAGAAGCGATTAAAATTAAAAAGTACGGCAAAATTCGTTGTTTCTGTATCAGAAAAACACAGAGACCTAAAAAAATAAATATCACCATATCGTTATTTCCCCTCTCTACCGCAAGCATGACAGCCGGAGAACATAAAACTAGCCCATAAATTAAACCTTCGCTAACATTCAAACGTTTTGTTATAACAATGAAAAAAATACAAGCATAAAACAAAACGGCTAGAAATAGGCCTAAAATAAAAGTATGACTTTGATCTAAACCTAGTGACGATAATCCAAGCCAAATGCGAGGATAATTCATCGGTCGATTCCAAGGATCACAAGGATTATTAATGAGCGGATCGAAACCTTGTCTGTCACATTCTAGTGCTGATGTTATGTTACGTAAATCGGCAAATGAAGGTGACATAGATGGAACACCTAAATAAGCCCAAAACTGGTCGTAAGGCATTACCAAACTAGAAATGTATATCATTGAAAAATAAGTGATTAAAAAAAAGAACGCAATGATACGTCCATCAATCTTTGAATTTTTAGACAAGATAGAACCGAGGTTCCGCACACCTTTATCCAAAATCGAAATATAATTGTTCATAATCTTTTCTTAACAGCCTTAGCAATTACAATTGGTATTCAGGAAGAGTAGAAACGAGCTCATATAATTGATTAATAATTGATGTTACGCAACACTCTTCACATTGCGTCATTCCCGCGAATGCGGGAATCCAAATAACTAATTTATTTTTTGGTGATGATGTTTGGAGTACAAAGCGCAGCTTTGTGCTTATCACCAAATGATTTACCGCAACAAAAATTTTGATTAAAACGCACTGCCTATGTGGATGCGAGCGATCGCGTTCATTACCGAATCTAAGTGCGTAGCATCAGTTAAATAAATTAATATAGCCAGGGGCAACGCCCCTGGTTGATACTCGATGTTCAAGTTTTTGATGTTATTTGGCTTTGCGGCAATTAATTTTTGAGTGTTCTTATATGTAAATTATTGATTTTTAATTAAATTAATTTTTAAGCACCAAAACCATACCAAAAAATATTTATTTTGAAATCAGCGGTTTACAAAAAACTTGATCATCGAGTGATAGCTCTTTGCTTTCATTGCCCCACTAAATCCAACCACGGCTCCTACTGGACTAATTCGGGGAAAGTCCAGACTTGTACCCACCGTTCGTGAGAGTCTGGGGTGGTGAAAATTGTGAATTGTGAAGTACTCATTATGAAAAAATTGTTACTTAACTCACTATTTTTATTAAACTTTTTTAAGATGCTGCACCAAAACGGGCGCACGAAATTGTCACCAAGTCACCGGATTTTCACCAGCCCAGTGAGAGGGCACTGGGGTCATTAGATGGGAATGCTTCACACAAGGGCAACCACAAGGGATTGCCCCTACGAATCATAGCAAAACGTAGGGGCAATCCTTTATGGTTGCCCTCACGTCATTTATCAATTTTAATCAATCCCATTCAACGACCCCAGTGCCAGTGAGAGTCTAAAAAAATCTAATTTTGAGTGCAGTAGATAGATACGTTGGGATTGATTTTATAATTGACATTTTTGAGCGTCCATACTTTCGACCTGACCAAGCCACAGGGATTGTCGTATACTTGTACTTCTTGAGAATGCCTTTTAAGGCAATCTCCATTCCAATATTGTATCCGTTGGCGGTTGGGTTAATCTCTTCCAACACCCTCCTTCTATAAGCCTTGAATGAGTTGGTGATGTCACTACAGTTTGCACGGAAAAGTATTTGGAAAAACGCGTTACCCAACTGCGATGCAAATCCTTTTACCGCTGTGGAGTCAGTCACTTTTGCGCCAGCCATGAACCGCGATCCAAAGACCATTTCATACCCGTCCTCTATCAGACGGATATACGAGAGCACGTCGTCGAGTGAATCGCTGAGATCGCCGTTGAACGGAATAAGAATGTCCCCAGTGGCGACACTAAACCCTTTTTGTAACGCCTTCCCATACCCCGGCGGTTCCCCTCCTCTGACTGCGACAACGTTTTGGTGTAAACCTGCAAAAGATTGAAGAATCTCCCAGGTTCCGTCAGTACTGTCGTCAACTGCAACAAGTTCAAAATCTATGTCACGTTCGGACAAATAGGTATATGCCGTATTCATGGTCGTTTTTGCATATTCCACTTCGTTTTTAAACGGAATGATGAGCGATGTTTTCATAACTGAAACTCAGAACCTACAATTAAATTATTTTGCAACAACTCTATTGATACATTGTGATTGTCTATCTTTTCCGATAACATTGACGGTTGGATGTGGAATAATAAACTGACCGCCAGTGTTGAGATAATCCGTATATTTCTCAATAAAGAAGTCTAGAAAACTCCAGGACAAAAGCAAGTAATAATCGGGTTGCTCATCAATTGCATTCTCAGATACAATCGGAATATGGGTTCCGGGGGTGTATCGACCAATTTTATACTGATTGATTTCGGTGAGACATTCGACGAGATCAGGCCCAATACCATAGTAATTAAGCAGGGTGCTTCCTTTCAGAGGGGCACCCATTCCAAACACACGCTTTCCTGCACTTCTGATTTGCGTCAGAAATGACATAAGCGCCTGTTTGTTGTGTTCCACACGTTTAGAAAAGTCGAGATACGTTTGAAGTCGAACAAGCCCGGCACGTTTCTCCTCGGCAATGGCATCATCAATTTTTCTGGTCGTCGGAAAACGTGACTCTTCCCTGCCAACATACAATACAAAAGACCCCCCATGAATAGGATAGAAGTCCACATCCAACAATCGCAGACCATATTCTGAGAAAAGATTTCGTAGCGGGCCAATCGCATGAATCATTGTGTGTTCGTGATAGAAATGGTCGAATTGAACCTTGTCAATAAGGTCTTTCAGATACACACATTGGGTACAAAATATCGTATTCTCCGTCATAATAATCTCTAAACCCTGGACAAAGCTATGAATATCTTCCAGATGATAGAATACGGCCGTCGCAGTGATCAGATCCGGATAGAGTCCAAGCTGTTTCATCGCTTCGGCACTCTGTCGGTTCCAAAAAGCCTCGAAGACAGTCATGCCCGCTTCTCGGGCCAATTGACCAGTACGCTTGCAGGGATCGATGCCCAACACGCGCATCCCACGGTCACGAAACTTTGATAGCAACGTTCCATCATTGGCACCAATGTCAAGCACAAGACTGTTCGGTGGAATGGCGAATTTCTGCACAATATCATGCGTCAGTTGCTCAAAGTGGGTAACCACTGGTTGATTCAGCCCAGTGATGTATGGGTGATTTGTGAACATGGTGTCAACCGGAGGAAATTCTTGCAATTGTACCTGCCAACACTGAGTGCAGACCAACATAACACAAGAGAACATCTGTTCACTATCGAGATCATTCAAGCTGGGGAAAACATTCCCGTTTGGCTGGCTACCAAGATCAATAAACCGCTCCAAATGTGGACTGTGGCAGTTCATACAATAACTATTTTTCATATCTGACTCTCTCTCGTAATCGTGTCTGACAGAAAGCAATGTGGATGCGCTTCTACGGTTTGACTAATCATCATCTCTGCGAAAAATATAGAAACCATTTCCGGTATAATCTTTCTGATAATGTTGTTCGATAAACTTTCTCAATTCGGGAAATTTGTCCGTGGTATCTAATCCTGACACCCTTGATTTTTCGTATATTTCAACAACAAATGTTGGCATCTCTGTGTTCAATTTTGTCATAAAATTTTTCCTCAACTTCTGAATGTACGGGTTTGACACATGATGATAAAATTGAAAATCAGTAAGATAGGGAGTTGCAACGACGGCCTTTGAAACAAGCATTGCGTGCGTAGCCCCACTGACCCAACCTAAGGGTTGGACCTTATCGGTTGGTGACAGATGCTCATTCAGGTACGTCGCTATTTCATCGACTCTCTCATCCATGGATGCCGGCTGTTGACCGTCAAAAACTTGCTGGACAGCAAATTTTGGTGGGCGTATTATCATCATCACGGTAACGATGAAAACTAAGAGGGGAAGGATGATCGGACGGTGTAAGCTCGCAAACGAAGGAGCGGAAAAAAGGACCATTGCTGTACACAAGCAGGCAAAGTATGCATACTGCATCCAATGATAATGCCAGAATTTTCCACCAATAGCAACAGATATACTGTAGAGGATGACTAATGATAATAATAATATAGCCAACTTTTTTGTCGCAGCAGACATAGACTTCGTTAAGACCAGATACACACCAAACATAGAACTGATAAGTAGAATGCCAAACCCTCCAAATTTTCTATACGATCGTAGCGCATCTGCCACACGAGCGAAGGTTCCCCGAAACTGAAAGTCTCCAGACATCTGTAAGTATAGCGGTACATATGATGAAAATATCTCCCAAAATGATTCGAGTGCCCCAATTCGCCAAAGCCATAGAAAAGGAATTGCCAGCGTTAATAGAAAACCGACCAGCGCAAAGAGTCCCCCTACAATACAGGGCCTGATAAGGGTCTTTACCGATTTCGAGCCATTGGTGTCATGTATACAGTTGTACACAATCAGAGCGGGAAGCCCGATAGCCAAATGTGGTTTGATGAGTGCCGCAAGCGCAAAGAGTGCTCCAAGCAGAAAATGGATGATATTAACCGAATGATTAGGGCTACGCCGTGTGGCGAGCAAGAGAGCGGTAGCTATTGGCAATATGGCAATGGCATCTCTCTGAAGGCTCGTACTGGGTCCAGCTCCCAAGTATATGAGACCAAATAACAGGCAACTGGCAGACGCAACCACTCGGCCAAATGGCTTCATAAGAAACCAAGTCACTGTGAGTGTTGCTGTGAGCCAGGTAACATCCACCATGCGAGATGCAAAATCGGAGTAACCAAACAGTCTTCCTATTGCGATATGGAATAGGTACGTACCTGGCATATTGACTTCAAAGATGTCACGATACGGCACAAAACCATGTTCATTAATTAAATACGCAACATAGTGTAGAAAAGCTGAATCATACTGTAGTTGCCAGTGTAACGACAGGCCAAGCTCCACTAAGAAGACCGTGGCTAGCGATGCCAGAAACAGATACTTCACGCTTTCTACCGCTTTGTGGGATAGCGGAATTGATGGTGTATTTTTCAATGTTGAGTGACCTCCATTGTGTTAGGGCTTACGCTGTTCATAACAATATCGGCAAGGAAACCCCTGAGTCTTTAGCTCAGGGGAGGAATTGCCGATCCTCCTTAAGTGAAATAATTGTAACCATCAACGGCTTGAATTCGTTGGCAATATTTCCAACTAATTCCCTGCGTTGTCCCGTTTTTAGTAGAAATATTGAAAGAACCACTGGCTCTAATAGCAACTCGTCCGATGTAAGTGCCTATCTTTTTACCTTTGGTAACAACGGCTTTGACTATATCTCCGGTTTGAAAACCTTTAACAACTTTTTGCTTTTTAGCAGTAGTTCTTGGAAACCCGTATTGATCAACACGGCACATCTGTCGTGAACCATGCCCAACTGCTGTAATGGTCAAAGGTTTTAATGTGTTGGGAATATAAACTTTTGCTCCAGTTTCGCCCACGCAAGCTGCATCTATCCAATGATCTTTGGTGTACTTTTGTTGAGTACGGTTAAATTTGGTACGCCCGCCGCTCCAAAAGGTGACTGGTAAATCAAACGTTTTTAAAGCATTACCAATTGCGTAGCGTGTAGCGTTAACAGCCGCTGTATCCTTTAAGGATTTTTTTGTTTGCGCCTTAATTCTTTTTAGGATAATTGGCTTGCGTTTTAAAAAATTCTCAATTGACTTGTTGCCTTTTTTTTGATTGCAACGCACACAAGCAATGGTCAAATTGGATATGCGGTTACTACCACCTTTACTTTTCGGTTGAATATGTTCAATTTCTAAAGGTATATTTTCAGCACCACAGTAAGCGCATTTACGCCCCCATTTTTCTAACAAATATTCTCGGACTTCGTAACCAGCTAATTCACCTTGCTGATATTCCACACCAGAAACTTTAGAATTTAGCATCTTTTGCGTGTCAAACCGCACAGTTTCAACAGCAATGCTAGTAATAGGAATTAGACTTTGTAGTCGTTCAGCCCATGTTTCAACATTGAATACACGAGACATTAAGGATGGTGGTAGCCAGCCTTCAGAACGACAACGGTTGTTAAACCGAGATGGACGATAACGTGTTTTGCGATTACGTCTTCCCCGTCTGTTCGCGCGACGGCTTTCTAAATCCTGCTTAATTTTTTGCCCACGATGGTTCAAATTGGCACCAAAAACTATTTCTAAACCACGCTCAAAATGTCCAACAAGAGCGATGCCTGTTGTTTTGCTGCCAGGATCAAACTTCAACTCAACCGGTTGCACATCGCCACCAACCCTATCTTTCAAAATAATGGTGAACGGATAACGTTTATAAACAGCCGCTCGACCTTTATTTAGTAATTCCCGTGCTCTTGCCGGATGACAAGGCATAAGAGGCATTTTCTTTACATCTAAAACAAACACTTTTTGCATAATAATTACCTATCTGTTACCAGACTTCGCTTGCGCGGGTAAAAATCACCTCGGCAATGTTATAGAACGGTTTATAAGTAGCAAGCTACCTAAACAAATCACACTGGCTTCAAACCCCTCAGACCTATTTAATGATTTGCCGCAGGGTCCGCGACTGGTGAAGCATCACGGAGTGCCTATATATTCGTCCCTAACGTAGTGAGTGAACACTTAGCCTGGTCAACTGGGCTATCAATCCGAAGATTTCAAGCCCCTAAGTCCCGTAGGGCTTAGGGGTTGTTGACCGTTTCTACGAAAAATATCGAAATCATTTCCGGTATAATCTTTATCATAATGTTGTTTTATAAACGCTTTCAATTCTGGAAATTCATACGTTACGTCTAATCCTGATATTGGGTATGCGTATACATCAACAATAAATCTTGGCATTTCTGCCTCTAACTTGGTCATAAAATCTTCTCTCAAGTTTTGGATATATGGGTTTGACACATGATGATAAAATTGAAGTTCAGCAATATAGGGAGTTGCAAGGATCGCTTTTGAAGCAAGCATTGCCTCTAGAGTCCCTCCGACCCAACTTAATGGTTGAACTTTATCGTTTGGTAACATATGCGCATTTAAGTATGCGGCTATTTCGTCTTGTCTTATCTCCGCAGATAACTCGTATGGTGTTTTCGATTTGATCACAATTTGTTGGAAAACACTATATCGGAGTACTGGTGTTGAAGCAACGATAAAAACTAACAGAGGAAGAATGTTCGGACGATATAATTTAGCAAATAAAGGCGGTGAATAGAGGACGATTGCTGTGCCCAAACTCGCAAAGTACATATATGGCACCAAATGGTAAAACCATAATTTCCCACCAATACCAGCAGAGGCAGCATAGAGTATGGATAATAAAAGTAATAATATCGACAGCTTTTTTGTTGCAACAGATATAGATTTGGTTAAGACAATATACACGCCAAATATAGAAGCCATCAGTAAAATACCAAGCTTTTTAAAGTGTGTATAACTATTTAATGTGTTCATAACATGAGAGAAGGTTTCCCGAAACTTCAAATCTCCAGACATCTGTGCATATAGCGGTGTATATGATGAAAAAATATCCCAAAAAGCTTGGAGTGCTCCAATTCGCCAAAGCCATAGAAAAGGAATTATTAGGGTTAATAGAAAACCAAGCAGCGCAAAAAGTCCCCCCACAATAAAGGGTTTGATAAGTTTTTTTATCGACTTCAAACCATTGGTGTCATGTATACAGTTATACACGATCATAGCGGGAAGCCCGATGATCAGATGTGGTTTGATGAGTGCAACAAACGCAAAGAGTACTCCATGCAGAAAATGTATGAGATTAACCGAATGATTGGGTTTTCGCCAAGTGGTGAGTAAGAGAGCGGTTGCTATTGGCAATATGGCAATGAAATCTCTCTGTAGACTCATATAGGGTCCGAATCCCAAGTATATGATACCAAACAATAAGCAACTAGCAAACGCAGTCACCCTCCCAAATGACTTCATAATAAACCAAGTTACTACAAATGTTGCTGTAAGCCAAGCAATATTCACCATGCGAAGTGCATAATCGGAGTAACCAAACATTTTTCCTATTGCGATATGGAATAGGTATGTACCTGGCATATTGATTTCAAAGAGATCACGATACGGCACAAAACCATGCTCATTAATTAAATACGCAACATAGTGTATATAAACTGAATCCCCCCTGACTCTCCAGTCGAACGACAGGCCAAGCTCCACTAAGAAGATCGTGGCCAGCGATGCCAGAAACAGATACTTCACGCTTTCTACCGCTTTGTGGGATAGCGGAATTGATGGTGTATTTTTCAATTTTGACGACCTCGTAAAAAGTTGATTTTTCAAATTTTGTTCATGTAAATTCAATAGGTTAGCCTAAGCAAATTGCATAAATTCGGATTTTTTACAGGGCCATCATATTTAATAACTTGCAAGATTTTTCGCGAAAATATTTTTGCTAACGCTAAAATAATGATTTTGGAAACACTTAGGACTTACGCATTGACAAACTCTATTTTTTGTTTTCATGATAAATTTCATAGAGTTATGAAAATTGGCACAAAAACGACTCCTTCCAAATTTGTAATGCCTTGTATTTAAAAGAGTTCATAACATTTTTTATCTGTCAATGCGTAAGTCCTAACACTATTAAAATAGTTTAGATTTGGATTCAGAAAATAAAAACCATTTAGGGCACAATGTTTTTTATAACATGGCCTGTAATCAAATCAGCATACAGCTTTAGACCAGAAAAGTTCGGATGGATATCATGAGGTCGCGAATCAATTGCTTCAGGTACTTCATATTTTTCTATGTCTTTGAATAAAAAACTAACTTTCTTATTGGTTAACCTTTCTAAACTAGCTAGTAATAAGGCCTGTTGTTGGTTGGTCTGTATTTTCGATTGATCTATCTCCTTTTTAATGGGTAGATGAAATAAGAGATACGGTGTCTTCGAGTGTTTTATGCTCTTGATTCTTGATACGAGTTGTTTATCAACCACAAAATCGTTAATTGTGAGTTGTGGAAGACCAAAACGGGGGACGAAGGCTCTCCCATATATGATTCTATTAAATAAATAGAAATTGCTGACAGAAAAGAGATTATCCTCGGTTAATCCGTGTATTTTATAAACAGATCGCCTTATTTCTTCATATTGCTTATTGAGCTGCTCTAACACTGGGTTGCTTTTGCGGTTTTTTAATGATTTATTGCACCAGGCCAAGTCTACAGAAGGGTTGACGAGAACTGTATCTAAGGTAAATTTGGGGTGAAAATCGTCCTTTTTAGGGGAAACCAAAATACGTGTGTACCCTCCAATTTCCATGGTTTTGAACCAAAGCCTAGCCCTTGTTAAGTCATCCGTTATAAACGCAAATATGACTAAATCTGGTTGATGTTCTTTTATTTTGGCTTCTGCAAGGTCAAACATTTGAAGAATGCCATATCCTCCACGACCATAATTCAATACACCGACATTGACATCAAGTTTGTTGGCTAGATTCTCTTGTAGCAAATCAGGCCAAGTGTAGCCCTTTTGATTCCAATGAGTGAATGAGTCGCCAAAAACCAACATTTTTAGATATGCATGATTATATTCATCTATGGTTGTTTTTCCATCTAGCCCGTCTTGGTTTGATACAAATACTGCATCAGGACACCACGTTACTTTTCCGTTTATTACATTAAACCACGTCCATTTATGATTTGGTTTATATTTAACCCCAAAATTATCGTCATATACACCATGAGCAGAATTTGTCACTCTATAAGGATAAGAGTGAAAAACACCTTTTCGATACAAATTAATACGATAAAGCGATTCTAAACCAATTAGAAATAGGGTAATACTGCTTATTACAAGAAGGGAGTTAGCAACCCAATTTCTTACTCTTTTTCTGCGGAGATATGTTTTGTTCAGAGTCTTTTCCTCTTATTTGGTCTAACACCTAAGGTGATCCTTTCCACACTGTGGAAAGGCGGTATAGTTTAGGGATCGCAAATAAATTCATAACCGATTTTGGGAAGTCACCAATGTCGTCGTGATTGTTCATCACATGCCTTGCTCACGATATGGGGTAAAATTTGATTTTTCAAAACTAGGCTCATATAAATTCAATAGGTTAACCCAGCAGACTGAACGACTTTGGACTTGTTACGAGACCATCAATTTTGAGTGACCTCCATTGCATATAAAGAGCAGAAAGGAAGATTATCCTTTAACCTCCCTAGATGAACCTGAAGAGTCTCGTAGGTGGATGCACCATTGAGCCGAACGACAGGAGGACGAATATCATTTGAAAAATCCAGATTGACGGCTTGAATGTAGGAGGTGTCCAAAGCAAACGCGTTGGCTATTTCACACGCATATTGGTATCGAGACATGGCTTGCGATCCTACGCAATGAAAAATACCCTGACTACCGTGAGTTATGATTTTATTGACCATGGGGAATAGATCGCCGATCCACGTTGGGCAATTGACGAGGTTTGCGAACGCGATGAACTCTTGATGAGAGATCAGTGCCTCACAGACTAAACTCACAAAGTCCCCGGCGAAACCATAGATTTGGGCCGTCCGCACGATTGCGTAGTTGGAAAGTCGTTCTCGGATAAGCCGCTCAGAAGCGGCTTTGTCTATACCATATTGGGTCGTTGGGCAAGGAGGATCCTCTTCTTGCCAGAAGTGATCATATTTCCCAAAGACATAATCCGAGGAAAAGAATATCATGCGAGTTCCGAATTCTGAGCAGACTCTGGTTAGAATTTCTGTGATGCCATAGTTCGTTGCACGAGCGGTTTCTTTGTTTTGCTCACAGAAGCGTAAATTCGTGATAGCGGCTAGATGCAGTATCAGATTAGGTGCGTGCTCTTTGACAAGACGAAATACAGTGGCTTCGTCTCGCAAGTCAGCAGAAATGACCCCGTCACGCTGCACAAGAGCCACAGGTATGATCTGGTGACCCGTTTCGCACAGATATTCGCTGAGTTTCTTTCCTATCACTCCTGTAGCGCCGGTTACAAGTATTCGCATATAAATTTTTAATAAAAAGGATTTACTATTGTCAACCCATCTATTTTACGCCCTGATTGCATATCTTCGCTTAAAAGAGTCTCACAATCACTCTGTAGGGCAGCTTCTATAATTAAAGCATCCCAAAAAGAAACACTGTCTGAGTCACTTCTTTTAATCGCACGTAATATAAGGTCTTTGTCAATTTGAACCAATGGATATTCTGCAAAATTATAAACAGCATTATAGGCCTCATCAACAGAAAGCGGTTTAGATAACTTACGTGTGACAACAACAAAAAATTCTTGTAATACTTGGGTACTAATGATTAGTTTACCTTGACTTCCTTCCTTTTTGAATAGGTTTTGAGCAATATTTTGTTTTTTAGAGTCGCTGCCGTCAAACGCATAAACCAGTACATTACTATCTGCAAATTTCTTATCGCTCATAAAGTTCCTCCCGTGTCCAGCGTTGTCCTTCGCTAGCAGCCGTTGATTGTTCTGCTAATTCAATGAGACGGGTAGTGGCTTGATGATATTTTTCAGTACCTTCAGTTTTGGTTCGTGTTATTTTTGACAAACGCTTGACTGTTAGGTATTCCGTGAAATCAAGAACTTCTTGCGCTAACCTTTCTGGCATCGTTTGGACTTGTTGGTAAACCATATCGGCAATAGTCATAATAGGCTCCTGTCATTAATTAAAAAAAAAGGGTGTTTTAGGCACCGTCTTGGCCGTTTATGCCGGTTATTAGGGCTTTTTTCATCACTTTTGTTAATTGCTCTTTATACTCGATAATCAAGTTTTTATTTCTTGACTTTTTGAAAATTGGCTATTCATTTTATTTTCAATTAGTTATTAATATAACGCCCGCCCGGTTTTTGGGGCTTAACTTGAGGCATCCTGGCTCAATAGAGATGATTTAATATTTAACTTATTGATTAAAATAAAAAATTAGCCTCAAAAATCAGCACCATTTTTTAAATCAGTCACTTACAAAAAACTTGATCATCGAGTAATATATAGTGAGTGGCGGTCAATTTAGCTCTACATCCCCATTGATAGGCGGTGCCCAAAGTGATATAAAAAAATGATATAAAAAAATTTTTGGTTAGGCTAAACTCGCATTATATTTGTTATTCGTCAAGCCCATTAGACAAAAGCCTAACCACATTCTTTGTGTAATTGATAAATGGGTACCAGGTTTACCTTGGCTTATACCAAACATGTACACCCGATTCTGCTGGATCGAAGCCTATGAGCAAGATGTCATTTTTCGCTACGTTCGGTATACAAGCGGTCATTACCTTCATATCCTCCCAACTTGCTTTATGCACTTCCCCAAATTCATACTGGATAATCCCAACAATGCCTAATTTTTCAATTTGATGCAATCCCACACTTCCAAAGAAAAACAGTTCTTCATCAATTCTGGTGGTCACGCATAAATCATCTCTTCTTTTTTCAACAGTCACGCCTTCGTTTACCTTCGGTAAAGGGCTGATTTCATATCTGAGCATTGAATTAACCACTCGAAGTTGCAAGTCTTTTCGATTCGTTAACGCAGCGATGAAGTGTAATTGAGCCAGTGCCGCATAATGACCGGTTATGTCGTTAAATAAATATACCCTCTTAATTTTATCGTTTTTCAATTCATTTAACAGTATTTCTTGGAGCTGAGTTGAGGCATGATTCATTGTAATCATTTCGCTTCGCTGCATTGGCAATTTAGAGAAGAAAAGATAAATCGGATTCAGCAATATAAATGCAATCAAAACCACAAAAACTAAAGATTTTATAAAGATTTTATTAACCTCATAGAAACGTGACAGGGTATAAATTAACAGCGGAATTGAAAACATCTGACCAAAATACATAAATCGCTGTTCAGCATTCATAGAAAATGGAACAGCCATTGATATAATGCTCAGCACGATTAGCAAAGAAAATCTACTATCGAAATGTCCATTTGACCACTTGTCTTTTAGAAACATAACAGCAATGAAAACGAAAGAAGCCAGATTGAATAAAACCGCCGCACTGCTTCTTAATAAGAGTATAAGCGGTTGTGATTCCATACTTAAAAGAGACTTGATAAATACACCAGCACGTTGTTCCAATGGGAAAAAATAACCCAGTAAAGTAGAGATTGGTGTTGCTAAGAATGATAATAGTTGTTTTTGAAACGGATAAGCCGCTGTTCCGGTATCAAATATAATTCTGAGAATAAAAATATGCAGAACATACACAATACTCGGTAACAGTAATAAAACAAGCGCAATCCAATCGCGTCGTATAATAACTAATGAGGATTTTAAATTAAATTTGGGTTCTTTTCGGTCTATTTTATGCCAAATCCAGTAAATTGCCACTATAAAAGGTGCTATGATGACTGGTTCTTTAGTATACACGGTAAACATTAGCAATATAAAGATGAAGGCAAAAATCAACCGTTTGTACCGCTCGACATGATTCAAATAAACATAAGTCAGCAACAATGCGCCCATGCCTAATAACGCACCGAATGCATCGCCACCAAAAGCTGGTGCTTCCACATAAATTTTTTCACTTGCCATCGTGCCCCAAAATAGGAATGCAACTAATAATGAGACTTTCTGATTAAGGCGACAGAAAAAACGACTGTACAGATAAACCAATGCACAGCAGAGCGAATGAATCAGATAGTATGTCACTAAAAAAAGTGCAGAGTTATGGGTTTGTGCAAATAAACTAATCAAATAAATCAGTAGATTTTGCGTTGGACGAATAAAATAGTGAAGGTCCACAAATAACTCTGGATACACCCAAAAGTAGTATCGAAATCCATTTAGCAACCAATCAACTAAGGAAATATCAAAAAAAGAGGCGCTATACAACATAAGCGCAAAATTGTCACCACTTATAGCATAAGAAAGAATTGTTTCTATGTTAAATGTAATACTAAAAGCCAATGATAGAATCACAATGGCGACTACCATCACAACATCTCGCCAAAAATGTGAACCCCTAAATACGCTAAGAGTGTTTAATCTATGCTTCATATCAGTTTTTTTAATATTAAAATCGTTTGTCTTGCACTCTGAATGGATTGGAATCAAGCAAAATGTCGTATGATTTTTCTACTTCAAAATTCGCTGGAACGTTTGAGCTCATCCCAACGTACCGCTTGCGAGTCTTTGTGGAAAAATAAACGGATGCCTTTATATTTCACTTCGACATATTGGTTTTTTGCCCAAGCGGAAATATTTTGTTGTCCCCAAACAAATGTTTCCGATTCATTTATGTTAACAAAAGTTAACAATAGCACTCCTGAGAGTGGGTGAATCTACCAAAGGCTACCGAAAATTATCGAGAGCCGCTTTATACAATCTGAATTCGCTTGGTT